>Ga0213861_10001383_pt1 | contig 21386 bp, 20 predicted proteins | sample PICome_4_FD_160110 | JGI IMG/M metagenome (GOLD analysis project Ga0213861, IMG submission 160110) | Coastal seawater microbial communities near Pivers Island, North Carolina, United States - PICO131 | ecosystem: Environmental > Aquatic > Marine > Coastal | place: USA: North Carolina... | reverse complement strand
GGGTGGGGGGGGGGCGCAGGGGGGTAACCACAGAGGGCAGAGAGGTGACACAGGCCACCAAGGGGTTTTAACCACACAGGGCACGGAGGTGACAGAGGGCACATAGGAGGCCACCAAGGGGTTTAACCACAAAGGGCATGGAGGTGACAAAGGTCACATAGGGGGACTTGCCACCAAGGCGCCAAAGGCACCAAGTTTTTTTTGGCCACGGAGACGCAGCGGCACGGAGGGAGGAGGTAACCACACAGGGCACAGAGGTGACAAAGAGCACATAGATTTAGCCTATTTCCCTTTGTGTACTTTGTTCTCTTTGTGTGCTTTGTGGTTCTTTTTCTGCCACAAAAGCACCAAAGGCACGAAAAGTTGCCGGAATTACGATCAAAACACCACCACCCTAAAAGCTTTCCCGCGTCGGAATGCGGCATAGGTCATCCGTTGACGGCTGCGCTTTGTTCGCTGCTGGCTTCTCTTAGTTACCGCTTCATTATTTGATTTACAACTAAATTTGACTACTTGGGTATCTCCACGTAGTCTGTAAAGGAAGATATATCTCCAAGTCCAGATGCCATAGAAGCAAGTTTTTCCCATATTTTGTCGTCGCCCCAATCTTCTGGAGATGCTTCATCATGAGGATAAATTCTATTACGGTCTTCAATGGTATCGAAGGTTAGAATCATGGCATACTTGTTTATTCTACTTCCTCTATCTCCTTTAGCTAAAGCAAACTGTTGACCTTTGATTCTATTGTAAATAGGTGCAATTTCTGTGAGCACAAATTTTTCAAATTCATTTGGGTCAACGTTTTCCTTAAGCTCAATTTGATGGATTGCAATAACTTGCTTGGAAGCTTTTGTTTGATCTGTTTGATCTGCTTAATTAGAACAGGACAAAGCGATTAGGCTAATCAGAATTAGTGCGCTAAAAATTTTAATTGGCTTCATTTTTAGAAATTTTGATTTTAAGTATTTACACCCAAATCTGCAAAACCATACCCACTCCCACTCACCCAATACAAATTCGGCATCCCTTTTCCCTACATTCAATCAGCAAAAATATAAATTCGGTAAAAATGATGGTGAAAGACGGACCGAGGGTAAGAATGCTTATCTTTCGGGTATAGGTTACTATCAACAACACGACCCAACACCCTGACCTTGACTACCCAACTGCCACATACCCCATCCTTTGACGGTCCGCTGCCCGGCGGTGACCTGGTAGTTGGCAGGTGGTTCCGACGGCGGGCGGCGGTACTTTTCCTGCGCCCCGGTGCCTGCTGCGCGGAAGGCGTAGCCCTCCGGCTGACCGGCGTCTTCCTCCTCGCTGCAGCTTTCTTCCTGGCAGGCCCTCCCCTGCCCGCCCAAACCGCGCCCCACCCTGCCTTCCACCAGTACACCACCGACGACGGGCTGGCCAGCTCGGAAACCTACTGTATCATCCAGGACCGGCAGGGTTACATCTGGATCTCTTCGGACAATGGCGTCAGCCGCTTCGACGGGTACGAATTCCACAATTACGGGCTGAAAGACGGGCTGACGGAGAACGTCATTTTCGTGCTGCAGCTCGATACCCTGGGACGCGTGTGGATGCAGGCGATGAGCGGCAACCTGTATTACCTGGACGGAGAAACCATCCGCCCGTATTGGAACAATGGGGTGCTGCAGAACTTCAAAGGCCGGCCAGACGTCAGCAAGGGCTTTATCGTCGAAGGCGCCGGGGAAACGGTGCATATTGCGACCTTGAAATACGGTGTGATCACCATCGACCGGGACGGGGCCACCACGACCTATCCCCAGGATGATCCCTTTTCCCGGCAGGTCTTTGAAAAAAATGGCAGCGCGATCAATGGCGGATTTGAAGGGGCCGATCCGGCAACACAAAAAGATTACCAGCAGGAGCTGATCCGACAAAAGCGCAGCAGCCCGGTTTATTTCCACACCGGGGAAGGCGGCTGGGCGTTTCCGGACTTGTATTATTCCAAAATGGAAGATCAACCGATCGTTGAGGCTTTTCGCTTAGGCGAGGGGAAATATTTCTTCCAAATGTTCCATGATGTCTGGTTCATCGAAAACGGGCAGGTCCGATGGCAGCGACAGTTTCCCTACGCTATCCTCCATGCCCGCTTGTTGCCAAACGGGCAACTGTTTGTCGGGCTCCACCGGCATGAGGGGTTGCGGGTTTATTCCTCCATCGAAGCTTTCCAAACCGACAAAGGAGACAACTGGCTGCCCGGGCAGAGTGTCAGCTATTTTATGGAAGACCGCGAAGGGGGCCACTGGTTTGCCACCAACGAAAACGGCGTTTTTTATACCCCCGCCGATGCCTTCTTGGTAGATAGCCGGGAAACGGGCCTGCCGGATGAAAAAGTGACGGCCCTTGCCCTCCAAAATGAAAGGACCGTGTATGTGGGCCTGGGCAACGGAGAAGTCTGGTGCCTTGGCCCGGAGTCGGAGAGGTGGACCAAACTTCCGGCCGTTGCCGGGCATGGTTTTCTCCAAGACCTCTATTTTGACCAAGAGCGGCAACAGCTTTGGACAGGACGCGAAGACCTGGTTTATCTGCAAAAAAACAAATGGACAAGAATTGCCGTCCCCACCGCCCCAGGAACCGAGAACCTCGCTAACCGCATCACCGAAAGCCCGGACGGCCAACGCCTGTGGATCTGTAATGCGTTCGGATTCAGGAGTATTGAGCTGCCGGAAAAACTGCCCGCCAATGTCCATCGCGGGCCGGGCCAGCGCACCTATGCCGTCCGGGAAGACTTTAGCGGCCGGGTTTGGGTGGGGCAAAGCAATGGCTTGTACGAATGGAAAGCGGATGCGCTGCACGGCTGCCAAAACCTGCACCCGGCCTTTTCCCTGCGGGTAGAAGACATCGTGCTGCTGCCCGACAGCACCCTGGTTGTGGCCACCAAAGGCGGAGGCCTTGTCTTCTGGAAAAACGGACAATTTGAACAAATCACCACCGAACAGGGCCTGACGGCCAACATGCTGGAGTGCCTCTACGCGGACAAACAAGGCATCGTCTGGGCCAGCACACTCAACGGACTGAATCGCATCAGCGGCGGGTGGGGCCAGCGGCAAGTGGAACCCATCACGGTTTTCCACGGATTGCCCGCCAACGAGATCAGCCGCGTCCGAAGCTGGGGAGAAACCGTTTGGGTGGCGACCAGCAAAGGGCTCGTGCATTTTTCTAACAAACCAACCAACACATTCTCCCCTCAACCCATCCTGGCTTCGGTGCTGGCCAACAACCATCCGCTCGATCCGGACAAACCCATCGTATTGAAGTGGAATGAGAACAACCTGACGATCGGTTTTTTGGCGCTCAACTACAAAATGAAAGGCAAAATCCCCTACCGCTACCGGATGGACGGCGGAGATTGGGCGCAGACGTTGAACCGCTCGCTTAATTTTCCGGCCCTGCCCCCCGGCGAACGCTCTTTTGAATTGCAGGCACAAAACGAGGACGGCAGCTGGAGCGCGTCTACAAACCTGCACCTGGTTATCCGCCCCCCCTGGTGGGCAAGCTGGTGGGCCAGGGCAGGGGCTATGGGTACGCTCCTTCTTCTGGGTTTTGCTTTTTACAAGTACCGGACCGGACAATTAAAAAAAGCGCATCAAATTCAACAGCAGATCAGCGATCTGGAGCGCTCGGCCCTGCAGGCCCATATGAACCCGCATTTCATTTTCAACTGCCTGAACTCCATCCAGAACTTCATCCTGCAAAACGACCCAAAGGCGGCCATCCTCTACCTGGGTAACTTTGCCAGCCTGGTGCGCAGCATGCTCAACGCGTCGGTAGCCGGCAAAATCCTGCTCACCGAGGAAGTAGATCTGCTCAACAATTACCTGGCGCTGGAAAAGCTGCGCTTCAAAGACCGCTTTACCTACACGGTGCGGCTGGCGCCCGGGCTGGATGCTTTTGAGGTCAAAATTCCGCCCCTCCTCGTGCAGCCTTACGTGGAAAACGCCGTGAATCACGGCATTGCCGACAAGGCCAAAGATGGCCACGTGACTGTTTTGTTTACACAAAAAAGAAGCTACCTTGAGGTGGTGATTGAAGACAACGGCGCCGGTATGCCCGCAGACAATGGCCAGCCGGAAAACGGGAAGGCCCGGAAATCTTTCGGCATGTCCATCACCCGCAACCGGCTGAACCTGCTGTCGGGCAACCAGGAACCCAACACCATAAAATGTACCGCCCGCTACGACGCCCAGGGCCGGGTGGCGGGCACGCAGGTGGTCATTCAGATTTGGCTGGCGGATGACGGTACCCTCGCTAAAACCTAAACTTATGAAACGAATCGCCATCATCGACGATGAACCCGATGCCCGGCAAGCCCTGCGGACCTTGCTGACCACCCTCTGCCCGGCCGCTACCATCTGCGGCGAGGCGGATAGCGTGGCGAGCGCTTTTGTGCTCCTGCGCCAGACCCAACCCCAGGCCATCCTCCTGGATATCGACCTGGGCGATGGTACCGGCTTCGACCTGCTGGACCAGTTCCCACAGCTCCCTTTTCAGGTGATCTTCACGACGGCCCACGACGAGTTTTCCCTCAAGGCCTTCCGCTACCACGCCCTGGATTACCTCCTCAAGCCGATCCACCCCGGGGAACTGGCGGAGACCATCGACCGGGTTCGGGAAGCGCCACCGGCCGACTACCCCACCCGCATCAGCAACCTCCTGGAAAGTACCCGCACGCGCCAACTCAACAAGCTCACCCTGACGACCCAGCAAGGGATGGTCTTCGTACACATCGACCAGATCGTCCACCTGGAATCCGACGGCAGCTACACCTCCTTCCACCTCCTGAACAACGACCGCCACGTGATCTCGCACCCCCTGAAAGCTTTTGAGGATATCCTGCCGGCCGACGATTTTTTCAAGCTCCACCAGTCGCACCTCATCAACCTGGCCCACGTGAAGGCGGTCTTGCGCGAGGATGGCGGCTATGCCCTCATGGAGGACGGCAGCAAGCTTCCCATCGCCCGGCGGCGGCGGGAGGCGTTTATGGAGGTGCTGCGGGAGCGGTTTCGGGGATAGGTTTTTACCAGGGTGGTTTTTCTTTTGCCACCAAGGACACTAAGGGCACCAAGGTTTTTTTTGCCACAAAAGCACGAAAGGCACAAAACTTACACCAAACATTTTTTGTGGGATTTAGTGCTTTTTGTGCTTTTGTGGCTATCCTTTTTTACCACATAGGGCACGGAGGAGACAAAGTGCACACAGCGAGTTTGCTATTCCTCTTTGTTTCCTTTGTTAGCTTTGTTCACTTTTTGGTTCTTTTTTTTGCCACCAAGGCGCTAAGGACACCAAGGTTTTTTAGCCACAAAAGCACGAAAGGCACAAAACTTACACCAAACATTTTTTGTGGGATTTAGTGTTTTCTGTGCTTTAGTGGCTATTTTAAATAAAATGGATAGCCAGACAAAAAAATACCGCCCATGCAACAATCCTACATTTGGCTGCTGCGCCTATCCTTCAGCTTGTTGGCTGGCTTAGGTGTAGCCGCTTTCTTTCCGGCCAACGGCCAACCCGTTATTGAACTGCAGAATGGCTTTTTCTACCTCGATGGTGAAAAGTTTTTCATCAAAGGCATCGGCTACGAAGGCATATTACCGGGCGCTGCCCCCTGGAGCCGGACCCTTCCGGAGGCGGTGCTGCGGGCCGACCTGGCGCGCATCGTCGATGGGCATTTCAATACCATCCGCAGCTGGGGTGCGATACCGGAGTCGGAGTTGGCGATTATAGCCGAATACGGGTTGAAGGTGATCATGGGCATCTGGATCGACCCGGGTGGCGATTTTGGCGACCCGGGCTTTGTCGCCAGCACCTTGCAACAGGTGGAAGACGTGCTGGCCTATGCCCGCAACTATCCCAACATGATTGCCTACCTCATCATGAATGAGCCCAAGCCGGAGCACATCCAGGCAGCAGGCTACGCCGCCACGACCGCCCTGTGGCAGGCGGTGATCGGCCGCATCCACGAGCGGCACCCGGGCATTCCGGTCAGCATTTCCAATACCTGTAATGGCACCTTTATCGACCCTGAGGTCTTCGATTTTACCGGCTTCAATGCCTATCCGTACAACCCCGTGACCATCAACCACACCCACGGCTACGCGGCCTTCATGGAATACGTGGCCCACCTGCGGGTGGATGGCCATCCGCTGGTGGTAACCGAGTACGGGCTGTCGGTTTCGCCTACGGGGTCGGGCAACTGGGGCTACGGCGGCAACACCCTGGCCGAACAGACGGCGGGTTTCCAGTTTATGTACCGCGCCTTACTCGACGGTGGAGCGACCGGCTCCTGTGCCTTCATGTATTCCGATGGCTGGTGGAAAGGGGGCAACGAATATGCCCACGACGACACGGTGGAGGAATGGTTCGGCCTGGTGCGCTACCAAAACCTCGGCGACCAGTACGGGACACCCCGCCCCGCCTGGTATGCGCTAAAAACCTACCAGTCGGCGATCCTCACGTCGCCCAAGAATGGCGGCATTTACGAAGGTATGCTGCCAGTGGAAATTTTCCTGGAGGATACCATCGCCTCCTTTGAACTCTTCGCCAATGGCGAACTAATTCGGGAGGTGGCCAATCCGGACCGCTATTTTGCGGAGACCCTGAACCTGCCGGTGACCACGCTGCAAGACCAACTCCTCACCTTCCGGGGCTACGATGCGGCGGGGCAGCTCGTGAAGGAAGAGGAGCTCACCTGCCTGCTTACGCCCACCCCACTGACGCTGCCCGGCCTGGAGATTGGCTATTCGCCATCCGTGCTGACGGGCGGACAGCAGCTCAGCGCGACCTTCGAGCTGTCGCTGCTGCCGCCTTTCACCAGCGACGGGGTGCTGGACTACGCCTTTTACCCCCATTATGGTTTCGATTACGGGCAGCCATACATCACCAATTTCAACCCCACGCTGGCCACCTTTACCCAGCAGCGCAATTTCTGGGTGGCGGCGGGGATACCCGTGGTCACGTTGGCTGCCGGTTTCGATATCCAGTACCAGAGCTGGAAGAAGCGAATCTACCAGCAGGTGGTGGTGCCCGTTGGCGACTGGCTGACGGACTTACCACCGGCACCCGACGCGCCCCAGGTGGCCCTCTTTCCCAACCCGACCACCGGCTTGCTGACAGTGCAGTGGGCCGGCCGCGACCTGGACACCCTGACCTTGGTCAGCCTGGATGGCACCCTCCGCCGCGTGGTACCCCTCCAACCCGGACAAACGGCCAGCGAGCTGGATATCAGCGGGCTGGCGAGCGGGCTCTACCTGTTGCAACTGCGCAGCGGACAGGAGAGCTGGGTACAAAAGGTGGTGGTGGAATGATGGCTGGGCGGGTTTTCTTCTTACAGGGCTTTCTCCTAAAAGTAAAATCCACTCAAAAAGACAAAAATCCCTAAAATTTACCCCGACCCTAAAGGGAGTTTTAGCAATTTTTGCCTTTTCTTACCCCGACCCTAAAGGCAAAAAAAGGCGATAATTGCTAAAACGGTTTTTAAGAGAAAGCCCTTATTCTAAATAGGTATAGCCCGTTTTTTCACTCAGAGATACTATCTTAGCTGCGCTTATTCATCAAATAACCTCTCCAGAATGAAACTACGATTTAACCGCTTCCTCTTCCTGCTCGCGCTCCCCTGCCTGCTACTGCCCGCGCTGCGGGCCCAGGACGCGGCCCAGTTTCGCCAGGCCGCCCAGCAGGCGCTGACCGCCTACCAGGTGCCGGGCTTTGCCGTGGGCATCATCAAAGACGGACAGGTGGTGTTGCACGAAGGCTTCGGCACCCGCACGGCCGGTAAAGAAGAGCCCGTGGATGGCGGCACCCTCTTTGCCATCGCCTCCAACACCAAGGCGTTCATTGCCACTACCCTGGCGCAGTTGCACACCGAAGGCAAGGTGAACCTGGACGGATTCGTGCGCGACTACCTTCCCTACTTCCAGCTCTACGATGAATACGTGTCGGCCCACCTGACGGTGCGCGACCTGCTCTGCCACCGGGCGGGCCTGGGCACCTTCAGCGGCGACGCCATCTGGTACAAAAACGAGCAGACCCCCGAAGAGATCATCCGCGAGATCAGGTACCTGCCGCAAGCCTACGAATTCCGGGCGGGCTACGGCTACTCCAACCTCATGTTCATTACCGCCGGCGAAGTGATTCGCGCCGTGACGGGCCAAAGCTGGGACCAGTACGTGCGCACCCACTACCTGGATCCGCTGGGCATGACGCGCACCCAAACGTCGGCAAAAAACCTTGGCAGCATGGCCAACGTAGCGACGCCCCACCTGACGCGCGCCAACAACCAACCCCTGGACTTCGTCAACTGGGATGCTTCGGGAGCCGCCGGGGGCGTCATCTCCAGCGTCGATGATATGCTGCGCTGGCTGCGGGCGCAAATCCAATTCGGACAGGTCGACGGGCAGGTCATCTTTCCGGAAGCCGTCCACGACCTCACCTGGAAACCCTACAACGCGATCGGCAACAGCCAAAACTTCACCAGCGCCGGCCTGGGCTGGTTCCTGGGTACCTTGGAAGGGCAGCGCATCGTCAGCCACAGCGGTGGCTACGACGGCATGTACTCCCAGGTGAAAATGATCCCCGAGCTGGGCATCGGCGTGGTGGTGCTGACCAACAGCATGACCGGCCTCTCCGCCGCCCTGACCAACTACATCGTCGACGCCTACCTCGGCCGCCCCACCGACGGCTGGTTGAAAAATGCCGTAGCCCGCGAGCAAAAGGCCCAGGAAGCCTGGCGCACCCGCCGCACGGAACACGAAAAGGCCCGGGTGACGGGCACCAAGCCTTCGCTGCTGCCCGCAGCCTACGCGGGCGCCTACCACGATCCCCTCTTCGGCCCCATCAAAGTGACGGAAGCGCCGGACGGTCTGCGCCTCGTTTTCCCCGAAGCGCCCCAGCTCAACGCCCGCCTGACGCACTGGCACTACGACACCTACCGCATCAACTGGGACAACACCCACGCCTGGTTCGACTTCGGCACCGTGCAATTCCTCCTCGACAACAACCGCCGGGTGACGGGCCTGCAATTCGACGTGCCCAATGACGATATCTTTTTTGAGGAGATTCATGCGGTGCGGGAGGAATAGGTTGGGGTTGAATTGGGTTGGGCGAGCAGCTGAAACAAGCGTATAACCATCATACTAAAAACCACCTTATGAAATCCAAAAAATCCACCTCCCGGCGGGAGTTTATCAGAGCTGGGGCCCTTGCCTCCTCGTTTTTTATTGTACCCCGACACGTATTGGGCGGGGTGGGTTATACGGCTCCCAGCGACCAGCTGGTGCTCGCTGCTATTGGCGCCGGTGGCAAAGGGCGGTCGGATATTTTGCACGCTTCCGTCAATGGCCGGGAGCGGGTGGTCGCCCTCTGTGACGTCGATTTTTCGGGTTCAGCCGCCGCCTCGGTGAAACAGTTTCCGGACGCAAAATTGTACGCTGATTTCCGGGTGATGCTGGAGCAGGAAAAAGACATTGATGCCGTGACGATCTCTACGCCAGATCACGTGCACGGGCCCGCAGCGGCCTTTGCCATGGCGCGTGGCAAGCACGTGTACGTACAAAAGCCCCTGACCCATAATATTCGCGAAGCACGCTTGCTGACGGAGATGGCCCGCACCCAGAAGGTAGTGACCCAGATGGGCAACCAGGGGGCCTCGAACCCGCTGTTGCAGTTGGTACAGCAGTGGGTAGACAGCGGCCAAATCGGCAAAATATCGAAGGTGCAAGTATGGACCAACCGTCCGGTGTGGCCACAAGGCATTGCGATGGCGGCACCGGATGCCAGTCAGAAACCAGCGGACTTGAACTGGGATTTGTGGCTGGGGCCAGTGCCCGAACGCCCTTACACCCCCAACCTGCACCCCTTCAACTGGCGCGGCTGGTGGGACTACGGCACTGGCGCCCTGGGCGACATGGGCTGCCACCTGATCGATATTCCCTTCCGGACGCTGGGCCTTAAATACCCCACCTCCGCCGAGTGTAGCATTGGGGCCATCTATTCCCGGATGTGGAACGCCGACTACTATCCGGAGGGTTGCCCGGTCTCTTCCTTTGTGACCCTCCAATTTGGCGTGACGGAAAAGAGCCAGTCGCCCATCGAATTGACCTGGAGCGACGGCGGCATCCGCCCCTCCCACCCGGACCTCATTCCTGCCGACGACGACATGGGTGGCCCGGGGAGTGAAAACGGCGTACTCCTCATTGGTGAGAAGGGGATCATTGCGACCAATGTCAACGACAGCTCGCCGCTGATGCCCAAGCTTTACCTTAACGATGGCACCGTAGTGATAGGCCCACAAACGGAAGACAACCTGGAACCCGAATACGGCCACCACCGCCAGTGGGTAGATGCCTGCAAGACGGGCTTTGGCAGCAAGGAACACCAGGCCCTCACCTCTTCCTTCGACTATGCCGGTCCCATGACGGAAACCGTATTGATGGGCAACCTCGCCATCCGCAGCTACCTCCTGCGTCGCGAAAATGCCGCAGGCGACATGGATTTTTACGCCCGCAAAAAGCTCCTTTGGGACGGCGAAAATATGCGGATTACCAATCTGGCGGAAGCGAATCAGTTTGTGGGGCGGCAGTATCGGGCGGGTTGGGAGATGTGAGGCTATTGCAATTAAAAAAGAAAACAAATACGCTTCCATGAATTTTATCACCATTGACTTTGAAACGGCCACAACGGACCGAGACAGCCCCTGCGAAATTGGGCTAACCTTTGTAGAAGACTGGAAAATAATGGGCACCAAATCGTGGCTGATCAAACCCACGTACTACCCCTATTTCGATTACTTCAATATTGCGATACACGGCATTAAGCCAGCCGACGTAGCCAACGCGCCTGAATTTGATGTGATCTGGCAGGAAGTAAGGCCACTTATTGAGCACAACTTTTTGATCGCCCACAACGCAGGCTTCGATTTTAGCGTATTGCGCCGGACGTTGGATACTTACAATTTGGCGTATCCCACTTTGGACTACTCCTGTAGTTGTATTTTTTCGAAAAGGGTATGGGAAGGATTACCAGCCTATGACCTAAAAACGCTCTGCCACCTCAACCAGATCGCCTTGAACCACCATCGGGCCGCAGCCGACAGCCTGGCGACGGCAGAATTGGTCATAAAAGCCTTGCAAACGGCAGGGGTGAACTCGATGGAGGAGTTTCCGGAAAAATTAAGGACAGTAGTGGGCAAACTGTATCCGGGAGGTTACAAGCCTTCTAAAACTAAACGGCTTTATAAACCCAAGGGGTGACGGGCCCTCTTACAACTTAGCTTTTCTTCGGAAATTTTGACTCAGATTGCTCACCCTATTTCAGCTTTAGATAATATCCCCCTTCATATAGGATATTACCTGAGCAAAAACACCACCTCTACTCCCAAAGCTTCTGCAATCTTAATAAAATTAAGCGCTGCCACATTCTTCTCTCCTCGCTCGATCATACCCATATATCTCATCGAACACTCCGCTTGAAATAGTTACCTGATAGTTGTAACTTTATTCTAAAATCACCTACATGGTCATCCGTTCCACATTTATAGGATTGACAAAAGTGCTAGACAAATTCGATGATCTGGCTATTGAAGCTGCTGTAGCGGGCATACACTTCCCACCAGCTATCGAGTCAGAATACAATAAACTAGTGGTCACTGTCATTGCTCGCGGGGATGATGTTTATCCCGAACAGCACTACCGGATTGAAAAAACGCTGTACGTGTCCCTACAATTTGATCCTGAGCAACTACTGCCGCTATCCACCGCTGCTGTCACACGACTGGTTCGCGATAGAACAGAAAACTATTTGGCAGCGACCGGCGAAGTGGAAGAAAGAGAAATGCAACAGATCGACTTCTAAGCTCAACAAAAATCCGTCATAAAAGCGGTTTGATCCCTGAAATGGAGTGGCTGTTCGCACGGAGACACAAGTTCACGCGGGGTTCAACTACTGGGCCGTACTGTTCTTATTTGAGGATAATCCTATAATAATGAGGCAAAAAACCACCATACCTGGTGATAACTTTTTTACGGAAGGTTGTGGGGTAGATTTTATTTTAGCCAGGCCGTAAAAATAGCAAGGGTGTTTATTTGGTGGTTTGTATTTAAGTTTTTAATATTGGATGAAATTATACTTCCTCTGCTTAAAATGGATTAACGCGTATGCCTCTTTTTTCATGGCTACTGGGGACTTCCTGGTTGGGCTGGGTTCGGGTGTTGATAGGAAGATCTATTTTTTTTTGGTTCTTCGCCCCTTAGAGTGGGTAATCGCATCTTGAATGTTTCTGCAAATGAAGGTTTAGCCCTTAAAAGACTGTCTATTAGAAGCTTATAGGCAATCCAGGAAACACCAACCAGCAGAATACATTTAAAATCCACTATATTCGGCCAAGAACCTATTTTCTAGGGGTAGGGTATTGCTTTTGAGTTATTTGGTGGAGAGAAGTGTGGCAAAGGGGGGGGGATAAAATTGCGTAATATAACTAAGTTGGCTGCCATAAAAAATAAAAAAATGAAAGACCACTTTCTTACAATAATAATTACGATAACAACAACTATAGTAACGTTAGGATTGAAATGGTTTTTTGACAATAGAACAGTAAAAGATAAATTAGAAATTGAGTTTAAAAATTCTCAAAAAATTAAAATTAAAAAAAATATATCTACTCACAAAGCGATGATAATAAAAATAGCAGAATCGCTTAATAATAGAATCGAAAACTTCTCAATAAATCATAATAAAAATTGGCTAAGAGCAGATAATGATTTTAAAGAGACAGCTTATTATTTAGACTCCTTTGTATACAGAATATTAAGTTTCTTTGCAAACATTGAGCTTCTTGACAGAAAGTTAAATTATTTAGATACCACGATTTCGGATAAAGATGATTTAACAATTATCAAATTCATAAGGCTTTTCTATGACATAGTATCAGACGGTGATTTATTTGAAGGTGTAAAATACGACTTCACTAATCAAGTTGACCATATCTTTAAAGACAACCTAAAAAATGCAATAAACACTATCATCAAATCTGGTGAGGTTATGTCTTATGATGAGTTTAAGAAAGCCAAAGAAAATAATATAGAACCATTCAAAATAGTTTATAGATTTTTGGAAGGAATGAATCTACCTGAAAACAGATTAAGAGTAGAGAGAATAAAAGTTCTTCAATTAGCTTTAATAGCTTTTTTAAATAAGTTCGGATATGATTTTCAAGCAACAAAAATGTCAAAAATAAAAGAAATTGAAAATAATTTTCAAGGCTTTAAATTAATCAAAGGCTTTAAATTATTGATAGAAAAATATAAACTAACGGATACTTCAGAAATCATTGAAATTCTAAACTCAATTGAAAAAAAAGAGTACGGCAGCTAACAATTCATATATGTCTATCCCATTCCTTCCATTCGATCCGTACGGCGTATATGCGAGGAGGTTGCAGGTAAGCAGAAAAAAGAACGAATGAATAAAGAAGCCCATAACAATACATACACTTTCAATCTGAAGGAAGAAGAAAAACATATTTCCGAAGTAGAGAGGGGAAGGAAAGGATATTATTGTATGGGCTGTAATGAGGAAGTAGAAGCAGTAAAAGGAAAAATTAAAAGACATTACTTTAGACACGTTCCAACTGATGTCAATACTGAAAGAAAATGCACGTACTCAGATGAGACCTACCGACATAAGCTTGCAAAAGAAATTCTACAAAGAATCAAAAAAATAAAAGTACCTACACTATATAAATATCCACCATCAGGAATCGATGCGAAACCAATAAAAATAAGAGATGCCTGGACTATTGAGGCAAATACCGTCAAAAATGAAAGACAATTCTACGAAGACATAAATGGCGAAATAGGCTACGGTAAAAATATTGATTTTGAGAAGGAAAAGGGGAAGTTCTTACTAATTCAACCAGATGTCGCTTTCTTTGATAAGGACGATAATCCTATACTATTAATTGAAGTTGTCGCAACCCATAAAATTGACTCAACCAAATTATCAAAAATTAAGCGCCTTGGAATAGACACAGTTCAAGTTACGATTCCAAAAGATTCTCCAGAAGAGATTGAAAACTGCTTTTTCAGAACTCATAGGACGCAATGGATTTACAATTATGAGCAAGAAACAACAACCTACGTACACATATCCGAAGGAAATAATCAAGGAATATCACCAGTTGATGAATTCCAAAGAAAACTTTTTAGAACAGCCGAATCTTACTCGTGCAGAAGTTCACAAATTAATAACCTTATACGAGGAATTAGAAAGTGTTTGGAATCTGAACAGTACAGAAAAACTAAACAATCAATTAGAGGAGAACTCGATAGAGTTTCGGAAAATACAAAAAGAAATAGAGAGCGATTGTTCAATTTACAAAAAGGACATAGAAATAAAATTGAGAGAGAATTTGAATTGGAAGAAAGAACACTTAAAGCAGAAGAAGAAGGATTTAATAGAAAGGAAGCAGAATTTCAAAAAGAAGTTGGAGACTTGGAAAGAAGATATTATTCAAAAAGAGAAGAACTTGAAACTGTACAAAGAGAATATAAACCTGAATGCCAATCAGAGATTAAAAGACTTGAAGAGTACTTGGAAGAATTGGGAACAGATAGAGCCAGTTTTGAAGAGCAAATTGCAGAACTTGAAAGACAAGAAGAACAATTTGAACAGCAAATTAGAAAAGAGACAGCAAGAATTATGGAGCTTACAGGAAAAGAACAGGGAGCTTTCAATGAACTTGAGACAAGAAGAAAGAAATTCCCAATTGAAAATGAACGACTTGAGGGAGAATTTGAAGAACGAGAGAGAAGCCTCAAACAAGAAATTGGAGATTCTCAAGAAGGAATTAGACGACAATTTGAAGAACTTGGAAGAGAAGCTGTTGAAGCTGTTAAGGGAAAAGATAGCAGCGGAGAATCCAGAATCCACAGCAGAATTAAAGACACGCTTTATAAAGGGAGACTTCTTGTATCTATCCGCCAAGGAAAAAGCCGTATACGAACGCTCGAACGGGCTAAAGAATTATATGACTCGGGGGCTTACAAAAGCTGGAATGAGTCTCGATAACTTTTTAGAATTAATGGAAAAATACGATAAATAAATAAAAGAAGGCTGGCTGGAACAAAAAAGGATCAAAGCGAGACGGAGCACAGCGACGGTGGTAGCCTTCAACCACCTGTGGAACGATTCCTCCAATCTGCACGCAGCAATGGGGCATAGACTCACTGCTACCTGGCTTAGCCCGTAATGGCCTGAAAAGGAGTTGGAGCGGGGCGCAGACAGGCCTTTGAGTTAGCGGCCATAGAAAAAGTAAAAGACAGGTAGAATTGATACTCTTGGCCAAATCCCTTATCTTTAGGTTGATTGAATAAATCTAACCAACGAAATGGAAATCGATAAACTTGTAAAACAGGAGATTATAAAGATTGATCCGAAAGCAGAAGTCATTTTGTTTGGCTCTCGGGCCAGGGGTGATTTTCGAAAAGATTCGGATTGGGATTTTTTGGTATTACTCAATCAGCCGCTTACCGCCAGTTTGAAAGAGTTTGTACTTGATCAGCTGTACGACCTGGAACTCCGAACAGATTCGGTCATCAGCGCGATAATCCACTCCAAATCTGAATGGGAGGATCGTGCAGTTACCCCTATCTATCAGATGATCAAAAAAGAAGGTAAGCGAGCATGAGTTACTCCAGGGAAGAATTGACCGATCTGATGGTGTTTTGTTCAATAGGCTTTTTGCCATCCGGCAACAAGCGGATTACGAAGATTTTGCCAATATTCAACCTGAAGAAATTAAACCTCTACTTCCCAAGATTAATGATTTAATTCGGGATATTGAAGAATTGATAAACGAAGAAGACTGCCACTAACTTTGTCCGCCAAAAATCGGACTAAAGGAACCTCAAAAACCGGCGCAGAAATACCGAAAAAAGCCTAACTTTAGTCGGTAAATTAAACGGACGAAATGCGCTTTTCCACTATAGTTTTTATCGAGAACCTCCATCAGGGGTGGTAAACGTTTAACTGATCGGTCTGCGACAGTGGTGGTTGGAGGAGGCGTTGGTTGGGGATGGGCGCACAGACAGGCCTTTAAGTTGTACCCATGCAAAACCACCATTTTGCATTTTTTTATGTAATCATATTATACCGAACGGTCTGTTTGTTTATATTTGTACCGTGAATAAGAAACATGACCATAGAGAAGTACTTCAAACCGGGCTCCGGCTTATCTGCGACAAAGGCTATAACAGCTTGGGTGTAGATGAAATTTGCAAAACCACCGGGATGACCAAAGGCGCATTCTACCATGCGTTTGAGAGCAAAGAAGCTTTTTTGCTGAAAGGCCTGCGTGTTTATGGGGAGGCCAATACAGAAAGGTTAACAAAACAACTTGCCACAGAAAACGGTACCCCAAAAGCCATTGACAGGATAATAGACCTCTACGATTTTATGTTTGATGCCCAACCCCAAAACAATTTTATGGGTTGCATGGTAAACAACATCATGTCGGAATTGGGCTCAGCGAATGAGACGGTTGGTAAAGCCGCTTCGGTAGAATTTGACAGCTTTATTGAGGCCATTGAACCCAGTGTGAAAGCGGCCCAAGCGGAAGGCGACCTCTCCTCAGCCATAGATTCAAAAACCCTCACGGAGTTACTTCATTCCACGTTTTATGGCTTGCTAACCAGAGCCAAGAGCACCCAAGACCATTTAGAAGCAAAACGAATTATGCACACACTAATCAATACCTTAAGAAAATGAAAACATTCAAAGAAAAATATGGCCCCTGGGCTTTAATTACTGGCGCAACATCGGGTATCGGTGAGGCTATTTCTCATCAATTAGCAGCAAAAGGAATGAACATCGTTCTGGTTGCTCGTAAAAAAGAGGAGCTGGAAGCGAAAGCCGCTGCGTTAAAAAGCAAGTATCAGATAGACACCCACATCGTTTCCGCAGATCTTGCCACCGAAGAAGGGATTGCTGCTGTTAAGACATCCACCAAAGCACTTTCAGTGGGGCTTTTAACTCTAGCTGCCGGTCTTGAAGTGAATGGTGCTTTTGAAAAAAATGACATTCTGCAAGAACTAAAGGTTGTTCAAATCAACATCAACGCAACGCTTCAACTTACGCACCACTTTTCTGAAAGTATGGTAAGTAATGGTCGCGGAGGTATTATCATGGTTGCTAGTTTATCCGGGCATATGCCTAACCCATACTTCGCGAATTATGCGGGCACCAAAGCTTACATCTTAAACTTTGGTGCATCACTTTATGGCGAACTAAAACCCAAAGGCGTTGATGTAACCGTTTTATCTCCGGGTTTAACAAACACACCCATGGCTACTTCTACCGGAGTTGATTGGTCAAAAACACCCATGCAGGCATTGTCTCCGGAGAAGGTGGCGCAAACCGCTGTGAATGCGCTCGGCAAAAAGTTCCTCGCCATTCCCGGAACGATGAATAAGCTGATGGCTGCGATGGCCAAACACAGCCCGCTGCAAATGCAAGCCAACATGAATGAAAAAATGATGAAAAAAGCACTTTCACCAAGCAAACTATAATTTCCTCCACAAAAAAACTACCCCACCACACCCCAGCTGCCGGAAGTTTTAGCCATATTTGTCTGGCAAGAACATCGATTTTCGTACCGCAAGTCATCTGAACCAAAAATTATGGAAGTCACGACCATCAGCAAACTTATCCCGGTGACCGCCCTACTGGTTTTAGGGGCTTTAGAGGCGATTGGCGGATTGTATTTTGAGGACAAAAGGACCAAAAACGATTTTACCATCGAATTGCTCAGCCTGGTCACCCTGCCCACGTTGATTCAACCGGGCATATTTATCCTGGTATTGGGGGTGCTGGGGGCTACCTTGCCCGGGCTGGAGGATTCCCTGGTGGGCATTTCGTGGGGGTGGCAGCTGCTCGCGTTTCTGGTCCTGGACGACATGACCCAGTACTGGTGGCACAGACTCTCGCACGTGAATAGAAAAATGTGGAAACTGCACCGGCCTCATCATGTCGTAGAAGAGATGGGCGTGCTGGTCACCTACCGGAATGCCACGCTGTATTACGCGCTCATGCCCGGCATCTGGTTTTCAGCCCTGTTGGTGTATTTGGGCATGGGTTACGTCTACCTTTTTTACCTGCCCGTAAAGTTGGTGGTCATCTTACTGGCCCACAGCGAAACCAAATGGGACCGGTTTCTCTATCGATACAAAATCTTAAGCCCCCTGGCCTGGATAGTGGAGCGAACGATCTCCACCCCCAGCACCCATTTTGCGCACCATGGTTTAACGGCCGAAGATGGGATTTCGCACCCCAACGGCAATTATGGCAACCTGCTCTTTATCTGGGACATGATTTTTGGCACCGCTAAGATTACCCGCAAGTACCCGTCCCGGTTTGGCGCCTGGAACCAAATCAAAGAGCCCTGGTACGTGCAACTCTTTTTTCCCCTGGTGAGGTCGAAAGACCCTAACAGTGAACTGCATTCGATCAAGACCAAAAACGATTACGACCCATCCGTAGATTTTAAGGAATTTTCCAATTGAAGCTGTCGCTTTCTCATAAAAGTAAAATCCACTCGAAAAGACAAAAAGCACTAAAATCTACCCCGACCCTAAAGGGAGTTTTAGCGATTTTTGCCTTTTCTCCCTCTAGGGATGGGGACTACCGAATACCTGCACCGCGACTACGAAAAAAGCAAGTTCACAATAATTTCAAAAATGGAAACGGAAGTTATATTGCAATCGACAATTACGTGTCCGAACTGCGGGCATAAAAAAGAAGAAACGATGCCAACAAATGCTTGTCAATATTTTTATGAATGTGAAAATTGCAAACAAGTTCTTCAACCAGTACAAGGCGACTGCTGTGTATACTGCAGTTATGGAAGTGTAAAATGTCCACCAATTCAACAAAACAAGAACTGTTGTTAACGAAGGTCATAAAACCTTCCCCCACCCTATCGCATTAACCAATGCCGGCAAAAGCCTACAGCCCCCATGACCGCAATCGAAAAAGCCCTCCGCCTGCCCACTGAAAAAGCCCAAATTCTGGCCATTGGCCAAATTGTTGGCCAGAAGATCAAAGGTACCGACCAGTTTGAGTACCTGACGGCAGCCGAAAAGACCTTCATCTACATCGACATCCTGGAGGGCGCTGTCGGTACCGGTGGCTTTGCCAACTTCTTTTACAATTCCTCCGGACAGTTTGCGGACGAAATACTGGCGGCCTACCAAACAATCGGGGCACGCCATACGGCGGCACTCCTCCGCAGCGCCATCCGGCTGTTTCCGGCGGCACCCGTGCCCAAAAACCTGGAACAACGGCAGGATATCCTCCTGGCAGCCCCATCCTACCTGGATTTATGGGACGACCTCGACGAAGCCTTTCACCGCTGCCCGGATCCCATTGGTGCCTTGGTCATCCGCTTTGTGGTGGATCATAAGGGGGATTTTGGATTTCCCCTGGAATAAACCCACGCTGAAGCGGCCGAACAACGGCCGAACAACTACGTCATACCCTTGCAGGTTTCGGTCAAATTCAGTATACTTGTTAAACGAAAACATAATTATCGTGAATACAGCGAAAGAAATAAGATCAGATATCATAGAAATGCTTATCAAGGTAGAAGATGTAAAGGCGCTTGAAGTAATCCGGCAAGAGTTGGAGGTAATATTTAATAAAACCAAGACAAATCAAAAAGCAGTAAAAGAGCCAGCTTTCCTTGAGGGGGTTAGAGGGATAAGAGAAAATGTCACCCTTGATCAACTCATCGAAGAACAGCATTATAAACCCTGCACTTACCAAGCGTTTAGATCAGAAGCCGATAAAATTGATTGGGGCGAAATTCCACTGGAAGTAATGCTGGAAGCCATAAAATAACACAACTTGGACTATTTATTAGATACAAACATCTTGGTTATCTACAGCCGTAGTTCGTCCATTGCGAGCCGTATCGAAGAAGCGCATGAAATATTTAGCAGCGACAATAACTTAGCCATATCAATAGTAACGATAGGCGAGATCAACTCATTAGTGGCTCAGTTCGACTATGGAGAAAGAAGAAAGAATGATATTCGAAAGCTGTTAAAAAGAGTCCTTGAAATCGATATCAACATCAGAAAAATTCTGACCCTATATGGGCAGATAGATGCCTATAGCCAGGGTAAACTAAAGGGTAAAAAAGGAAATTTTACGGCAAGGAATATGGGTAAAAATGATTTATGGATAGCAGCTACTGCTAGTGCTTTCGACATGGTTTTGGTTACAACCGATAAAGATTTCAACCACTTGGATGGGGAGTTTGTAAAAGTGAAATATATTGATAAAAAAATATATAAAAACTAAAAGGAATCATAAAACCCAACCCTACCCCTTCAACTTCTCCTTCAACAATACCGCAGCCTGGGTATACCCCCCGTCGCCCCCATCGACAAAGTGAATATGGTGGGCCGCCCGGTTCTGCACGTAACAGGAAATAATACTTTCCCGGCTTACGTGAATGCCGTACACCAGCTGGCCTGCCTTTTCCTGCTCGTCCAGAAATTCGACCAGCTGTTCGCGCTGCGTGCGGTTACCCGTAATGACCATACTGATGCGACCATCCATCACAAAAATATCAGCCAACTGAACCAGCTCATTTAAGTACTTCTGCCCCGTGTGGCTGGACAAATACCAATACTTCGCGACCAGTACGTACAGCCAGTTTTTAAACCATTCCAGAAACCCAAATTGGGATTGGCGCATGCGGAGCTCGGTCCTGATTTTTTGAATCCTGGCATTGATGCGCAATCCCGGCAAAGAAATAGGATTGCGCTTTTTGTGCGAGCCGTAGATCGCCTCCGCCTTATCCAGCACCGCTTTGTACACGGTGGCCTGGGCCGACTCCTGGCGGGCACTGATCAGCAGGCAGACCACCTCGTCCGTGCCTTTAGGTGGGGGAATTTTGTTCCAACGGCATTCCATGCCTTCCAAATTCAAATTGGTCGCTTCCGGGGGGGGCAGCACCACGTAGGCCGATTTCACGACCCGCTCCGCAAACTGCAAGCCATTCCCCAGCACCACAGGAATAGCAAACAAAGCATTGATCTTCACTTTTGTGATGCTCAGCGCACTTCCGCTTTCGTAAACAGCGGAAACCGGCAAGCTGCCCACTCTTAAATCTATATTAAATTCCTTTTTTACATTGCTTTGGTGTAGCGCCAAAGCGGCCATGCTTTCGGCCAACAAAGTGGGTGGCACGAGTAAAGTAGCGCCATCGCCGCCAAAGAAAAAGGGAAGTAACTACTTAGGTTGTTTGCATTCCGAATTCAAATTTCTTCCCAGCTAGGATCCCTTTAAGTTCAAGAAAGACA
>Ga0213861_10001382_pt1 | contig 21393 bp, 23 predicted proteins | sample PICome_4_FD_160110 | JGI IMG/M metagenome (GOLD analysis project Ga0213861, IMG submission 160110) | Coastal seawater microbial communities near Pivers Island, North Carolina, United States - PICO131 | ecosystem: Environmental > Aquatic > Marine > Coastal | place: USA: North Carolina... | reverse complement strand
CCCTTAACTTGCATCAACCTGTTTAAAAATGCAACATCAAGCAATAATTATTATAAAAGTTGGAGACATAAAATGAGTTTAAAAGGCAGAGTGTTATTTATCACTGGGGGTAGTAGAGGAATAGGTCTTGAAATTGGTAAAAGAGCTGCTAAGGATGGCGCGAAGGTCGTATTAGCGGCAAAAACAGCAGAGCCTCACCCAAAACTCGCTGGAACTATATACACGGCAGCGGATGAAATCGTAGCTGCGGGCGGAGAAGCTTTGCCAATTATTTTAGATGTACGTGATGAAGCAAATGTTAGAGCTGCTGTTGAGCAAACTGTTAGCCACTTCGGCGGAATTGATATTTGTGTCAATAATGCATCTGCAATTTCATTGACCAGCACACCAGACACAGATATGAAAAGATATGATTTAATGCATCAAATTAATGGAAGAGGGACTTATCTGGTCAGTAAGTACTGTATCCCACATCTTAAACAATCAAACAATGCTCATATATTAAATTTAGCTCCGCCTCTTGATATGAAACCAAAATGGTTTGGCCCACATCTAGCATACACAATGGCAAAATTTACAATGAGTATGTGTGTTTTGGGTATGGCCGAAGAATTAAAACCTGATGGCATAGCAGTTAATGGTTTATGGCCCAGAACCGCTATAGCAACTGCAGCAGTAAAAAATATTTTAGGCGGAGAGGAATTAATGAATATTTCAAGAACGCCTGAAATAATGGCAGATGCAGCATATGAAATTTTTAATAAAAATTCAGAAGAATTTTCAGGTAATTTTTGTATAGATGACCTGATCTTATATGAGGCTGGAATGAAAGATTTTAGTCATTACGCTGACGTTCCCTTTGATCAGCTAGCGCTCGATTTCTTTTTACCGGATGACACGCCTTTGCCAGATGAAATAAAAAATAGTTAATTTGAACGAAGAAGATATTTTAAAACTTAGCGCCAGTTGTGGATATGCATCTCAGCAAGCCGTTGCCTTAAAAAATGAAGCAAGCGGAAGAGAATACTGGAGACTTATACAAGATGATGCTAGCTTCATCTTGTGTTTTTTAGATCCACAAAAGGGGAGTCATGCTCAGTTCATTAAAATTGCAAATATTTTTTTAGAGCATCAAATTAATTCTCCCAAAGTGTTATGCAGCTCTTCTGAATTGGGCATTACCATTCAAGATGATCTTGGGGATTTGAATCTATTGCAGGTTGGAAATAGCATCGATTACGAGGAATTAACTCTTAAGTGTCTAGATCTATTAATAGAAATTCAGACGATTCCGAATTTAAATATCCCACCACTTGAAAGCGCCGATCTCATAAATCAAATGATGTTATTTAGTGAGATTTTCTGCAACCAGTTTTTAGATGTAAAGGTTGATTCTTCTATAGAAAAATTAATAGAAAAAACCTCGAGCGAATTATCCATCCAACCACATGTTAACTGTCACTTTGATTTTGAAAGAAGAAATTTAATTTTATCCGAAAGAAATGAAATTTTTGTAATAGATTTTCAAGATCTATCCAGAGGACCAATTGGTATAGATTTAGCAGGAATTTTACTAGATCATTATCGTTCAGCTGATCATGGTGCAATAAGAAAAGCCTTGAAATATTTTCAAGAAAAATCACATTTCCTTGATGGCTCCATTGATGCATTTGAGCTTTTTAGATGGGGCGGTGTGCAGAGAAATCTAAGGATTTTAGGGGTTTTATCAAGACTGCATCTTCATGAAGATAAAGGTTTTCGTCTAAAGGATATGCCTTTAATTTTAAAGAACTTGATTTCCATTATTCCTGATAATTGGGCTTGCAAAGAATATTTAATAGAAGAAATTGAACCAAAATTAAAAAGTAAATTATTAATGATATGAAAGCGATGATTCTTGCTGCTGGAGAAGGGAAAAGACTTCAGCCTTTAACTTTAAAAACTCCTAAGCCCCTATTAAAAGTTGGACCATCTTCCTTAATCGAAGATCAGATCAATAGACTTTCAAAACTTGGCGTCAATGAGTTTGTAATTAACATTTCATATTTAGGTAAGCAAATAAAACAATCCTTAAGAAACCATTCTCATTATCAAGATATAAGTTTTATTGAGGAGCCATTCCCTTATGGGACAGGAGGCGCTTTGGTGAATGCCATGGATCAACTAGGAGAAGATCCATTTATATTATGTAATGCAGATATTTTCTCTGAGATTGATCTAACCAGACTGCCCAGCTCTACTGAGGCAGCACATTTAATTGGTATCTCCAACCCAAATCATAATCAAGACGGAGACTTCTCTCTTCTTGGTAGTTCAGTGGTCGTCAATGAGAGAGTAAATGATTTGACTTGGTCAGGCATCTCATTAATTAATCCAAAAATTTTAAAGGAGTATTTAAACCTAGATTTCCCATTTGATCTTTGGAATACAATAATGAAGCCACTTATCAAAGAGCAAGAAATTACCGCTCATCAAGATCGCTCACTCTGGATAGATATTGGTACTATTGAGAGGTTAGAGCTTGCAAGGGCATCACTAAAAGAAGAAAATTAATTAACTATGAACAATCAATCTCTCATTGCGCCATCCATCCTTTCCGCAAACTTTGCACGCTTGGGAGAAGAAGTTAATTCTGTTATGCATGCTGGAGCCGATTGGATTCATTTTGATGTTATGGACAATCATTATGTACCAAATTTAACCATTGGTCCTATGGTGTGTAAATCTTTAAGAGATGATGGCATTAAAAATTTCATTGATGTTCATTTAATGGTTGAACCGGTTGATGAAATTGCCAAAAGTTTTGCTGAGGCAGGTGCAGATTTAATTAGTTTTCACCCAGAGGCTACTAAACATGTTGCAAGAACTATAGATTTAATTAAAAATCTTGGCTGTGAAGTGGGCATTGCATTAAACCCAGCAACATCAGCATCTGTTCTAGATAATATTATTCAAGACATCGATTTAGTTTTATTGATGAGTGTGAATCCAGGATTTGGCGGGCAGAAATTTATTCCGAGCACTTTAAAAAAAATACAAGATGTAAAAGCAATGATTGATCAGCAAGATAAAGATATCCACCTTGAAGTTGATGGCGGCATCAATCTTGATACTATTGCCAGTGTCTCTGAGGCTGGGGCCAATGTATTTGTCGCAGGATCAGCAATTTTTGGGTCATCAGATTATGAAGAAACTATTCAGAGTTTCCGTCAAAAAATTTCTTAGCTTAAGTTTAATTATTCTTTCTACCCAATCTTATGGGAACTTAGAGGCGACTTTTGAGGGAAAATCAGTAAAGCTTTCACTAAGTATTGCAAATACAAATGAATCTCGAAGCAAAGGTTTAATGTTCCAATCATCTCTTAAAAAAAACCATGGAATGATTTTTATTTGGCCATCCAGTAAAAAACAATGCATGTGGATGAAAAATACTTCAATTCCCTTGAGTGTTGCCTATCTCTCAACCGATGGAAGAATACTAGAGATTTATGATATGGTCCCCTTTTCAGAGGAGTCTGTTTGCTCTTCCCAAGAGGCCAGGATGGCGGTTGAAGTTAATCAAGGGTGGTTTTCTAAAAATCAAATTGCTGAGGGCGACAAAATCAATCTTTAAAAATAAATCTAATGATTGCAAAAGAAGAATATAACAACTTTAAAAAGGATAATTTTACAGTTCTGCCTATTAGTAGAAAAGTTTCAGCTCCTGGAGATACACCACTATCTTTGTATTCAAAAATAGCAGACCAAAAAAATAATTTTTTATTTGAATCAGTGGAGGGAGGTGAGAGATGGGCGCAATACTCAATTATTGGGTTTGGTTGCATTGATACCATTAAAGTTTCAGGCAATACCATTGAAACATCAATTGAAGGGGCTACCAACAAATTTATTGCTGGAAGTCCTTTGCAAGCAATTGAAGAAATAACTTCTCAGCATCGATCACCAAACTTAGAAGATTTGCCAAGATTTCATGGGGGCTATGTTGGTTTTTTTGCCTATGAAAGCTCTCAATATGCAGAAGCTAAAATAGCCATGCTGCCTGGTAAGGGATCAAAGTTTGCTGAGCATATGCCTGATATTATGTTAGTCAAGGCTGAAAAGCTCATAGTCTTTGATAATTTAAATAATTCAACACAAATTATTTTTAATGCTTGTCTTCAAAATATGACGCATGAATTTGCCTGCTCACAATTAGATGAGATTGAAAGTCTTATATCTAAACCAATTTCCTCAGAATCTGACAACTTTAAAGACATAAAAAACACATTTGAATTTAAATCAAATTTCTTAAAGGCAGAATATCTTGATGCTGTGAGCAGGATTAAAAATTACATCGCAGAAGGGGATGTGATGCAGGTTGTTTTAGCTCAAGATTTTTCCGCAAATTTTGATCGTGATCCCTTTGATTTATATAAAGCAATAAGAAAATTGAATCCTTCCCCATATATGTATTATCTAAATTTAGATGAATGTCAGATTGTAGGGGCATCTCCTGAAATCTTAGTTAGACTAGAAAATCAAGAAGTTACCCTCAGACCAATGGCTGGAACAAGAAAAAGAGGAAAAAATTCAGCAGAAGACCAATCTAATCAAGCAGAATTACTTAATGATCCAAAAGAAATAGCCGAGCATCTTATGCTTATTGATCTTGGTAGAAACGATGTTGGGCGCGTTTCAGAAATTGGGTCAGTGAAGGTTACAGCTAAAATGATTATCGAGAAGTATTCTCATGTCATGCATATAGTATCGAATGTGGTTGGCAGATTAGCATCAGGGCTAAATTATTTTGATGTTTTAAAAGCAGCATTGCCTGCAGGAACATTATCCGGTGCTCCTAAAATTAGAGCTATGGAAATAATTAACGAGTTAGAGCCAAGCTCAAGAGGTATTTATGGTGGAGCAATAGGATACATAGGATGGAATGGAAACATGGATACAGCTATAGCAATTAGAACAGCTGTAATTAAAGATCAAACAATTCATGTAGGAGCTGGAGCGGGAATAGTTGCTGATTCTATCCCAGAAAATGAATGGTTAGAGTGCAGACAAAAATCCAAGGTATTCATGGATGCCATGGAGATGATCTCATGATTTTAGTAATTGATAATTACGATTCTTTTACCTACAACTTGGTTCATTATATTGGAGAGTGCGACCAAGAAGTCTTGGTCAAAAGAAATGATGCATTAACAGTTTCTGAAATTCATTCTCTTAAACCTGAAAAAATTGTTATTTCCCCCGGACCCTGTACTCCAAGCGAGGCTGGAATTTCTGTGGAGATTATTAAAGAATCTCAAGTACCATTATTAGGTGTTTGTTTGGGTCATCAGTCAATCGGTGCAGCATTTGGAGCTAAGATTATTAAGGCTCCTGAAGTTTTTCATGGTAAAAAATCTAATATTAATCACTTCAACTCGATATTATTTAAAGATATCCCTGATCCATATTCAGTAGTGAGATATCACAGCCTAATTATTGATAGTCTAAGTTTGCCCAAAGATTTAAAGGTAATTTCTACAATTGTTGATGACCCTTCAATCATTATGGGCGTAGAGCATGTCTCTAGACCTATATATGGTGTTCAATTTCACCCTGAATCAATTGATACTCACCATGGAATGCAATTAATAAATAATTTTTTAAATATATGATCCAAGATTTTATTAATCAGCTCGAAAAGAAAGAGGATCTTGATTTTCATTCTATGCAGTCCGCAATTGAATCAATTATGACTGGAGATGTTGATGATCTTTCTATCGAAGCATTTTTATTGGCCTTAAATGCAAAAGGCATCAAGGAAACTGAAATCACAGCTGCAGCTAGAGTTATGAAAGAGAAATCTCTCACTTACTCATTTGGAGATGGAAATCATATAGATACTTGTGGTACAGGCGGCTCGGGCTTGCATACTTTTAATTGCTCAACTGCCTCATCCTTTGTGGCCGCTGCTGGAGGCGCCGCTGTAACCAAGCATGGTAATAAGGCAGTATCTAGTAGGTCTGGCAGTGCAGATCTTTTATTAGCAGCTGGTGCCGACATAGCCCATGACAGAGAAAAGCTTGAAACAATTTTTAAGAGAGTTGGTTTTGTTTTCTTGTTTGCACCTTTGCATCATCAATCTATGAAATATGTGATGCCAGCAAGGCAGAAAATAGGTAAAAAAACCTTGTTTAATTTGCTCGGTCCTCATACCAACCCTTGTGATGCAAGAAGGCAGATTTTAGGCGTCTATCAGAAAGACTTGGTTAAAACGTTTGCATCAGTTGCCAAGAATCTATCTATGGATCATGTGCTGATAGTGCATGGATTTGATGGGCTAGATGAAATAACTATCACAAACTCAACTTACATTGCAGAACTAAAAGATAACTCTATCTCTGAGTATGAAATTTCTCCGAAAGATTTCGGTCTATCTTTGTCGACACTCTCTGAAATTTCAGCTCAATCACCCGATGATAGTTTGCAATTAATTAGAGAAGCTTTTGCTGGTGAGAAATCAGCTGTGCAAGATATGATTGCCCTTAATGCTGGCGCAGCTTTGTATCTTGCAAAAAGAGTCAACTCAATTGCAGATGGAGTAGAGCTTGCATTTGAGTTAATGAATAATGGCATGGCTGCAGATAAATTAGCTTCCTACGTTCGAGTATCAAATAGCTAATGAGTATTCTGCAAAAAATCGTTGCTAATACTAAAACCAACCTTGTTCACAAGAAGGCTGAATTTCCATTAGAGAAAATTAAAAGTTCTTTAGAGAATCTCAAGCTTCCTAGGGGTAAATTTAAGGATAATATCTCAAGCAAAGATGAAGCCATTATTGCAGAAATCAAGAAAGCTTCGCCAAGTGCCGGAATCATCAAAGAAGATTTTGATCCTATAAAGATAGCAATGGAGTATGAGAGCTTCGGTGCATCGGCTTTATCAATTTTGACTGAAGAAGACTTCTTTATGGGTAGCATTGAATATTTAAAAGACGTTAAGAAAATAACTTCATTACCTATTCTTAGAAAAGATTTTATGATTGATGAATACCAAATTTACGAATCTAAACTCATTGGTGCGGATTGTATTTTATTAATCGCTTCCATTCTTACTGATCAGCAAATAGAAGATTTTATTACCATTGCTAAAAAGTTAGAGCTTGATTATTTGATTGAAGTGCATGATGAAAATGAGCTGAAGAGGGTTGACCGGTTTGAAGATGCATTGATTGGTGTAAACAACAGAAACTTAGAAACATTTGAAGTAGATTTGAATAATTCGGTTCGCCTTAGAAATTCATTCAGACAAAACAATATATTTATTGCAGAATCTGGAATTAAATCGAGAGAAGATATGAATTATTTAAAAATGAATAAAATTAAGGTATTTCTTATTGGAGAGAGTTTGATGAGGGGCTCTTTCTAAATATAAGCACTTGAGGATGTCATTACTTTAGCGGTAAGGCTCATAATTTTTTTTGTCGGTTCAGATAGTGACTCTCCACCATTTTCTGAGGCTTCTTGAGCATGCTCATCTTCATCAGCTCTCATGGTCTTTAAAATTTCAATTGTCTCAACATCATTTTTAGAAACTTTATCTAAGTGTCTCTCAAGGTGTTTAACAACTTGTTTTTCAGTTTCTTCAACAAAACCCAAGCTAGTTTTCTCTCCGAGACTTCCAAATATTGCGCCAATAGCAAAGGAACCGGCATACCAAACTGGATTAAGAAGAGAGGGTTTGCCATTTAAATCCTCCAAACGTTTTTTGCACCAAATCAAATGATCAGTTTCCTCTTCTCCAGCTTGAACCAGATGAGCTTTAACTTCAGCATCTTTACAAACCATTGCTTGCCCTCTATAAAGAGCTTGTGCTGCTACTTCGCCAGCTAAGTTTATTCGCATGAGTTGAGCTGATAAATTTTTTTCTTTTTTAGAAAGTTTTGAGGTGGTTTGATTGCTTGGGTATGATCTGCCAGTCCCACTTTTTTTAAATGATAATGTTTTTAATGCAATGTCACATTCATTTACAAAATTATCCAATACACTCATTTTATTCCTTTGTTTCCAATATCCTTTCGATAGAAAGCTCCATCAAAGGATACAGATTCTACCAGATCATAGGCTTTTGATTGCGCTTCTTGAAGATCTTTACCTAAAGCAGTAGCGCAAAAAACTCTACCTCCTGAAGTTAAAACTTTTTCATTGTAAAGTTTTGTTCCCGCATGAAATAGTTTTATTCCATCCATACTTGGAGATTTAAATGAAACTTCATTATTTTTTAAGTAGTCTTCGGGGTAACCCTGACTCGCAATGACAACACCACAAGCATGTTGTTTAGACCATTCAATTTGATAAGAATCTAACTGGTCTTCAACGGCAGCCAGACAGAGCTGAACCAAGCTTGATTTTAGTCTGAGCAAAATAGGTTGAGTTTCCGGATCTCCAAATCTGCAATTAAATTCAAGGACTTTTAATTCTCCGTTATTTATCATGAGTCCAGCATACAAAAATCCAAGATAGGGTGAACCTTCAGTAATTAAACCTTGCATGGTAGGTTTCATCACTTCATCAATAATTTTTTGATGCATCTTTTCATCAACTATTGGTGCGGGTGAATATGCACCCATTCCGCCAGTATTTAAGCCCACATCACCATCACCCACGGCCTTATGATCTTGGCTGGTTGCAAGAGGGATAATTTTATTTTTACTCACCACCGCGATAAAACTTGCCTCTTCGCCAATTAAAAAATCTTCAATAACCACTCTTGTCCCAGCATCTCCAAATGCTTGGTCTTTGAAAATACTGACCAAGGCTTCCAAAGCTTCATTTTCAGCTTGGCAAATAATCACTCCTTTACCTGCTGCTAAACCATCTGCCTTGACAACTGTTGGATATGAAATCTTTTTTAAGTGCTCTTTTGCGCTATCAAAATTATCGAAGGACGCGTAGGTTGCTGTAGGAATACCATATTTAACAAAAAAGTCTTTTGAGAATGTTTTGGAGCCCTCTAACTGAGCAGCAGCACTAGAGGGACCAAAAGTTCTGATGCCATTGCTTTGCAAATAATCTACTAGACCATCAACGAGAGGTTGCTCAGGTCCAACAATTACAAGTTCAATATTTTTTTGAATACAAAAATCTTTGACTGCTGCAAAGTCATTAATATCAATAGAGACATTAGAGACTTTATTTTCTAATGCAGTACCTGCGTTTCCTGGGCAAACAAAAACTTCAGAGACTGATTCATCCTGAGCAGACTTCCAAGCTAAAGCATGCTCTCTGCCTCCTGATCCAATGACCAAAATGTACATTTTTAATGTCTAAAATGACGGGTTGCAGTAAAGACCATTGCAATGTTATTTTCATCGGCAGCTGCAATTACTTCTTCATCTCTTATCGAACCACCAGGCTGAATAATTGCTGCAATCCCACTTGAAGCAGCTTTATCTATCCCATCCCTAAATGGAAAAAAAGCATCTGAGGCCATTGCCGCACCTTTGACTTCTAAACCTTCTTCATGCGCTTTAAGATTTGCAATTTCAGCGCTTATGACTCTGCTCATTTGACCGGCACCAATACCGATGGTCTGTTTATTTTTGACATAAACAATAGCGTTGGATTTAACAAATTTGGCAACCTTCCATGCAAACATCAGATCATTGATTTCTTGATCGCTCGGCTGTCTTTGTGTAACACATTTAAGGTCTCCTTGGGGGACAATATAATTGTCATCACTTTGGATTAATATCCCACCAGATACTTTTTTAATTACCCCTGGGTAAGGATTGTCTTGCTCCAAGTCAACACACAAAACTCGAACATTTTTCTTTTTAGCTAGTTCCGCTAACGCAGCTTCTTCAAAACCTGTAGCAAGAACAACTTCAACAAATTGACGAGTATTTATTTCTTCAGCGGTTTTTTTATCCAGCTCTCTATTGAAAGCTATAATGCCACCAAAGGCAGAGGTTGGGTCAGTCTTGAATGCTAGATCATATGCATCAAAGACAGAGCTTGCTTCTGCAACTCCACAGGGATTTGCATGTTTTACTATCACACACGCTGGCTCATCGAATGCTCTGACACATTCCCAGGCAGCATCAGCATCAACAATATTGTTGTATGAAAGCTCTTTGCCTTGTAGAACATCTGCATTGGCAATATTTTTATGTTCCAAATTAGAAAAAGTTAATAAATCTGCAGTTTGGTGAGGATTTTCTCCATATCTTAATGATTCACTTTTGCTGAAATTATATTGATGTGCATTCGAAGAGATATCTTTTAAATAATTTGCAATAGCAGAATTGTATTCAGCCATAAGTTGAAAGACTTTTTTTGAAAGCTCCTTTCTAAATTCGTAACTGATTCCGCCTTGATTTTTCCATTCCTCAATTAAATTTTTATAGTCAGCAGGATCAGATACTACCGCAACATCCTTGAAGTTTTTAGCCGCTGATCTAATCATGGTGGGCCCGCCAATATCAATTTTTTCTATAGCCTCTTCAAACGAGCACCCTGATGCGATTGTTTCTTGAAATGGGTATAGGTTAACAACCACCATATCAATAACCTCATACCCGCGGTCAGTTAACACCTCTAAATCTAAATCTCTTCTGGCTAAAATCCCAGCGTGAATTTTAGGATGTAAAGTTTTAACTCGACCATCCATCATTTCTTCAAATCCCGTAAATTCAGACACCTCTATGACCTTATCTGTAATTTTTTTTATGGCATTGTAAGTTCCGCCAGTGGAAATTATTTTGACCTCATGGTCAAGCAGAAACTTTATCAATTCATCTAAATGAGATTTATTTGACAGGCTGATAAGAGCAGTTTTTGGAGTAATTAGACTCATGATTTCTCTATTATATTGTGCCGATATAATTTTTTTCTGAGGGTGGCTCTATTTAAGCCTAGAACATTTGCAGCCTTAGACTGGTTATTGTTTGTGTACTCCATCACTGCTTTTAAAAGCTCAGGCTCAACCTCAACCATTACCATTTCATAAACATTTGCTGGAGCTGCATCACCAAGAGCGGCAAAGTATTTCTTCATAGCCTTTCTTACTTGTTCACTTAGAGGCTTATTTTTTGGTTTTTGTGAGACTGTTTTAGTCATTTATTAGATATTTTTCTGCAAAATATAAATTCTACAGCTGATTAAAAATTGCTCAACTGATTTCATAGATTAATTACAGTTTTTTTATCATCACCCAAAATTAATTGAGTCAATTCTCCGTTCTTTATAAAAATTTCCGTCCTAGAAGCATAATCAGGGTGAAAATATGAGATGGCATCATTACTTGTAATATATGAGACCAATGCATTAATCACCATGAAGTGCGTGGTCACAATAAAATTGCCTTGAGCATTTTTTAGCCAGTTTATTAAATTACTTCGCCATTCTTTTACAGCTTCAGGAAGCTCTTCTATTGGGGTTGTAAAAATCCTTGATAGCCACTCCCTTTTTTTATTAGCATCAATATTGTCTGATGGTATTTCAATAAATCTTGAGTCTAATTTAAAAGGGAATTTATTTTTTGTATGCATTATTTCCATAGTTTCAACAGCTCTTTTTTTTGGACTAGAAAGAAGCTGATAGGAAGCAATTTGATTGATTAGGCCTTTGCCAGAATTTTCTGCTTGCATGCGACCCAGCTCGCTTAAACCAGGGTCTGGGTGAACGGACCATCCTGAGGATGCCTCTCCGTGTCTGACAAGAATGATATGACTTTGACTCATTATAAAAAATACCAATTATAATTACTTGATGAGAAAGCCTAGAATTTTTTGCCCTGAATTATCTTCATCAAGCTATAAGTCCACCAACATAAAACAAATACATCATCTTGCCAAGGTTCTTAGGTTGAAAGTGAATGATCCTGTCGAGCTATTTGATGGCCAAGGAACTATAGCGAATGGAATCATTCAAGAGATTGAAAAAGATTATATAAATTTTCATATCGATGATATTTCATTCATGCAAAACCCTTATCAGAAATCGTATCAAGCAATCATCCCATATATTAAAAAAGAAAATTTAATCTATTCATTACAAAAGCTTATTGAATTGGGGATTAACTCAATTCTAATTTACAAACCTGATCATTTAGATCAATCATTAGCAAAAAAGGATTTATCCAAATTAAATCTTCGATTGGAAGAGGCAATGATAAGTGCATGCGAGCAATCTGGCTGTAATCATGTCCCAACTATTCATTACTTTAATGAGCTCAAAGAATGCCTGCATAGCATAAAAATAACTTCAGATACTGAGCGGTTATTCGTTCTTGATACAATTGCTAATCGATTCATCAAAGATCATGAAATTTTGAGTTTAAATAGTATTACCCTTATCACCGGCCCCGAATCAGGTTTTTCAGAAACTGAGCGCCACATGATCAAGGAATTAGGATTGCAGTCTCTTAAGATAGGGCATTATGTATTGCGCGCTGAAACAGCTCCAGTTGTTGGATTATCTAAGTTTCATAGCTTATTTGGAGAATATTAATGCAAGGCACTTCTTCACTATTTATTACCGATCCTTTAGACGAATTAAATCCAAAAAAAGACACAACTATTTTGTGGATGCAGGAGGTTTTTAGCATGGGCGGTCAAATTCTCCAATGTGAGATGAAAGACTTGATTTATAAAGACCAAGAAACTTTTGCTAATTTCTCTGAAATCAAAGACCCTATCACCAACCCGCAAATTAGTGAGATAGTTAATCAGGCTCAACCACTTAAAGATATTGATTATGTTTTTATGAGGAAGGATCCGCCAGTAGATGAAGATTATATGAATGCGTTGCATTTGCTTTCTCAGGCTGAAGCCGAGGGCGCCAACATAGTTAATCGACCTTCAGCTTTAAAAAAGTTTAATGAAAAGATTTTTGCCCTTCAATTTTCTCATTGGATGCCTGATACAAGCGTTATCTGCAAAGAAAAAGACTTCGAGTTATTTAAACAAAAATACTCAACTATTATCCTCAAGCCTCTTGATGGCATGGGTGGAGAATCAATCTATAAGTTTGATGAAAATTCAGAAGATCATTTAAAAATTTTTAAGTCATTAACAAATAATTATCAAACCATGGTCATGGTGCAAAATTTCTTGCCGGAAATATACGATGGTGATTATCGAATACTCATTATTCATGGCAAACCATTTCCTATTGCATTGGCAAGAATACCTCAAGGTGGAAGTTTTAAAGGCAATCTTGCAGCCGGCGGCAAAGGTGAGGCTCGGGAACTATCTAATGATCAACTTGAAGTAAGCATAGAGATTGGCAAGTTGCTTGCAGAAGAAGGCATTATGTTTGCTGGAATAGACATGATTGGAAATTATTTAACTGAAATTAATATCACAAGTCCTACAGGTGCAAGAGAGATTCTGTCTCAAACTGGTCAAAACCCAATTAAGACCTTGCTTCAATCAATATAAGATGCAGCCACTGATTTATAAGCAGAGAATTCAAAGATGGGGATTTAGAAAATCCATGCTAGCTTCTTTAATATTTCATGGAGTGATTATCTTTGGAATTAGTTTTGTTGTAATTAAGAAACCATGGGACTTTAACAAAGAAGCAATTGTAAATATTAAATTTGCCAATGAAGAGTTTGATATGCAAGGCAGTGCGCTGAATGGCTTTGAGCCTCTGCAACAAAATAGTCAACAAGCTGCAATGGTCTCTCGAGATATCAAACTTCAAGATCAGTCTCAACTTAGCGTTAGGCGCTTAGAATCTAATTCAACCTTAGAAAGTTTTGAGACTATTTATCTGAATGCTTGGCAAAGACAGGTTGAGACAGCTGGTTATTACGAAATTTCACGCTCAGATATTATTCAAGGTAATTTTAGAGTCCAAATTAAGTCCATAATCGATCATATGGGTAACTTAATAGGCGCTGATATTTTGCAGTCCTCAGGGAATTCAATCTTGGATGGTTTAGCCTTGAAAATTTTGCATCAATCAGCTCCATTTGAGCCTTTTCCTGAAGATATGCTGGCAAACTATCAGCAGCTTGAAATAATTCGAGACTGGAATTTTACAAACTCTTAACAATGCAGATTTTAGCTTTTGATTTTGGTACCCAACACATCGGAGTAGCTGTTGGGCAAACTATCACAAAGACCTCTTCTCCATTAATTGTAATAAATGTAGCTCGCGAGGGTAAAGAAATCTGGAATACAATTTCTAATCTTATTAATGAGTGGAAACCTGATCAATTGCTGGTAGGTAAGCCGTTAAATATGGATGGAACCCCAAGCGACATGATGAAAAAAGTTGACCCATTTTTTCAGAAATTGCAAAAGATTAGTGACATCCCTTGTGAATTAGTGGATGAGAGATTAACCTCATTTGAGGCAAAGCAGCTAATGCAAAAAGATTCAAAAGATGATCGCATCGATGATTTGGCAGCTAAAATATTTTTAGATAATTGGATAGAGCATTATGTCAATTCCAACTAGTTTCATTGACCAGTTATTAGACCAAACCGATATTGTTGATGTCGTAGGTCGACGCATACCTGTGAATAAAAAGGGATCAAATTTCTGGTGCCAATGCCCATTTCATGATGATTCAAACCCTTCCATGGCAGTGAATCAGGAAAAACAGTTTTTTTATTGTTTTGTTTGCCAAGAATCTGGCAATGCTATCCACTTTATCAGGCGTTACGAAAATTTAGAATTTGTTGATGCAATAGAAGCTCTTGCAAGTTCAGCAGGGATGACCGTTCCCTATGAAAATAACAGGCTTGAAAAATCTAAGCCAAGCGGCTTGGTTGAGAAAGCAGTTAAATTTTATCAAGCAAATTTAAATGAAAAAATTGCTCCCAAGGCAGTTCAATATCTAAAAGATAGAAAGATTACTGGAGCCACAGCAAAGAAATTTAACATTGGCTATGCACAAGATAAATGGGACGGTCTTTTAAACCATTTGGGGTCTGATACGCCAAGCAAGGAGTTGGATGAGTCGGGGTTATTTAGCAAGAAAGATGATCGATTCTATGATCGATTTAGAGGCAGAGTTATCTTCCCCATTAGAAATATAAAAGGTGATTTTATTGCTATGGGCGGGAGAATAATAGATGAGGGAGAGCCGAAGTATCTTAATTCCCCTGAAACCTCTTTTTTTAATAAATCAAATGAGTTGTTTGGTTTGTATGAGGTCAAAGAGTTAGAAAAAAATATTGCATCTTTAATCGTTGTTGAAGGGTATATGGATGTTATAGGCCTTTATGAGCATGGCATCAAAAATGCAGTGGCAACACTCGGAACAGCTGTTACACCAAATCATGTTTCTAAAATCATGCGTTATACAAATAAAATATTTTTTGCGTTTGATGGCGATCTTGCTGGAGGTAAAGCAGCTTGGAAAGCAGTTGAAAACACTTTTCCAATTATAAGAGAAGATATGAATATTCATTTCGTCTTTTTTGAAGCAGGCCATGATCCAGATTCATATATTAATGAATTTGGTTTAAAAGCATTTCAAAAATTGTTAGATGAGTCCATCTCTCTCTCATCTTATTTTTTATCGAAAGTTAAAGAATTTAATTTAGAAACATTGGAGGGTCGCGCACAAGCTGCAGCATTTGCTATACCCATCATTAATAAAATACATAACACCGTTATTAAAGAAGTTTATGCCAACGAGGTTTCAAAATTATGTGGCATGGATATCAAAAGCATGGACACACCTTCAAGTCCTTCTGCCCGAGATGACCACGAGCGTGTGATTAGATCAAGTTCTAACACCCCGGTAAGAGTAAAGGCAGTGATTAATATTTTTAGCGCTTTATTAGCATTCCCAACAATAGCTCAAGAATCTATCTTTGGTGAATTAAAAGATGATCCCAAATTTAGTTTTTTATTTGTAATCCTAGATTTATACAGGCAAACACCTGATATCAAACCATCGAGAGTAATTGAAAGCTTAGAATCAGAGCAAATCAAGGGATATTTTTCAGAAGCGGTGGTTGCAGGACTTGAATTATCAGAAAAGAACGCATTAAAACTTGTAAATGACTGCATGGATATTTTATTAAAAAATCAAAAAGATAGAGAGCAAACACTCAAAGACAAGTATAATGTCAGATCGATTACGCCAGCAGAAAGAAGAGATTTACAGCAAATCATCTTAAAAAAGCAAGAAATCACTGACGATGATCGAAATTGGTTAAAAAAATTAAGTTCAAAACAAGATTGAAAAAATCAAATTTGGCATCACATATAGTGGACGATTTAGAAAGAGGCATTGAGTGGATAAGTTAAAAAAACAAGGTTCAAGGATTGCAGAGTTAATTGAAAAAGGCCGCGAGCAAGGCTATTTAACATATGCAGACGTAAACGATCATCTCCCAGAGGATATATCTGATCCAGATCAGGTTGATGAAATTATTGGGATGATCAACGATCTGGGTCTTCAGGTTCATGAAACTGCACCAGATGCAGATACTTTAATGCTATCTGAGTCATCTGACGATCAGGATGATATTGCTCTTGAGCAAGCAGCTGAAGCTTTAGCTGCTGTTGAGAATGAGACTGGCCGAACAACTGACCCCGTAAGGATGTACATGCGCGAAATGGGCACTGTCGACCTTCTTACTCGAGAGGGCGAGATTGAAATTGCCAAGCGCATCGAAGAGGGCATGCGTGATTTGCTAGATGCCAGTGTACATTATCCCGGAATTGTTGAGCACATTATCGATTTTTATGAGCAGGTCAAAAGCGAAGATAAGAAATTAAGCGAGCTATTAACGGGTTTTCTTGAAGAGATGGAAGAGGTGCCTTCAGCTGGACCAGGCAGTGAGAAAGCAAAACAATTAGAAGAGAGTGATGAAGAGGTTGACACTGGGCCGGATTTAGCCGAAGTCCAAAGACGTATGACAAACTTAAAACGTCAATTTAATAAAACTTATAAAGTCCTTGAATCAAAAGGCAGGCACTCCAAAGAAGCTAAGGCAGAATTTGCAAAGCTGGGACTAATCTTCCAGTTCCTGAAATTTTCACCAAAGATGTTTGAGGACCTTGCTTTCTTTGCACGAAGTGACTTAGCAGAAATTCGTTTGCATGAAAAAAGAATTCAGTTCTTGTTTGTAAAGTCAGCACGAATCCCTCGAAAAGATTTTATTGCGATGTACAAAGACAACATTACTAAGGTGAAATGGGTTGATTCTTTGATGACTAATAAAAAATACTCCAAAAAATCTTTAGAACACATTAAGCCGGATGTTGTAATTGCACAAAAAGCTATAAAAGCTGTTGAGGAGAGAGTTGGTTTAAGTGTTAAGGACATAAAAGAAATTAATCGCGCCATGTCCATGGGTGAAACAAAGATGAGGCGAGCTAAAAAAGATATGGTTGAGGCCAATCTTAGGCTTGTAATCTCAATTGCTAAAAAATATACAAACAGAGGTTTGCAATTCCTAGATCTGATTCAAGAAGGCAATATTGGGCTTATGAAAGCAGTTGATAAGTTTGAGTACAGAAGAGGGTATAAGTTTTCTACTTATGCAACTTGGTGGATTAGACAGGCAATTACAAGATCAATTGCTGATCAGGCAAGAACAATAAGAATTCCTGTTCATATGATTGAAACCATCAACAAATTAAATCGAGTATCTCGCCAGATGATGCAAGATATGGGAAGGGAGCCTACTCCAGAAGAGCTAAGCAAAGAGTTGGATATGCCTGAAGATAAAGTCAGAAAAGTACTCAAAATTGCTAAAGAGCCGATTTCGATGGAAACCCCTATAGGCGATGATGAAGATTCAAACTTAGGTGATTTTATCGAAGATACTGTGATTCATTCACCATTGAAAAATGCAACTGAAGGCAGTCTTCACTTTGCGACAGATGACGTGTTGTCTTCATTGACTGCTAGAGAAGCTAAGGTCTTAAGAATGAGGTTTGGTATTGGTATGAATACAGATCACACCTTAGAAGAGGTTGGAAAACAATTTGATGTTACTAGAGAAAGAATTCGTCAAATAGAAGCTAAGGCTCTACGAAAATTGAGACATCCCAGCCGCTCAAGTCATTTAAAGAATTTCTTAGACGAGTAAGCGGTTTATTTCCAATTCCCATTGCGGCCGCTTAGGTCCCAATGAATTCTGCTCCACATAAGCTCTATGCGTCTCTCTACATAGATTTTTGCAAAAAACTTGCTGTATTTGGGCAGTGGTATAAATGATTTGCTTCCCAGCCCATCAATTATCTTTAGCATCAAAGACCCATTTTCTTTTTTGATAACAAGATTATGAGGAATGATATTTTTAGTTAATACAAGATGGGTTCTCAGCCAATTTTCAAAGTTGCTTAATGCGCGTTTAATTTCGGGTGTTAAGCCTTCTCTAAAAAGGTAAGTTTCTAGAGTTTCTGCTATTTCTCCATCATTTGTAATGAGTTCAGTCTCTGAGGCAGGCCCTAGATTTGTCTCAACCATTCCATGCCACTTAGCTAAATGATTCCAAATCGAAGAATTTATTGGAGAGATAACAGCTTTTTGTTTATATGCCTTTTCTTCACGTAAATTGTCATCAAGACCATCACTGTTTCCTAAACGCTTATACCATGCTGAGTTTTTTTGAAGCTTCTCTAGGAGATCCTCATGAAGTACTTTGAGGCATCTTTTTGGATTTATTGGGTTGATATAACATTTCCTGTTTCCGCCCTCTGCAAAAGATTGCACTCCATCTAAGTTAATCATTTGAGAATAATAACCCATGATAAAACTTGAAACATCACTAATACTTCCCTAAGTGATTTATTCTTATATAATGACCCGCTCTAAAACTTATATGTTTTTGGGCCTGTAGCTCAGTTGGTTAGAGCAGTGGACTCATAATCCATTGGTCGGAGGTTCGAGTCCTCCCGGGCCCACCATTTTATTTATAAAATTTCCTCTAGATATTTTTTCTGCAGTCTTGAATAAACTTCTTCACTTATTAACCCAGCCTCATGAAGATCCCTAAGTTCGGAGAGTTTTTGTACAGGATCTTCTTTATTTTTATTTTTTTCTACTGGTAGTTTCTCTGATTTAGGCGATATTTTTATAGGTTGTGTATTTAAATTTAAGTTACCGTATTTGGAGTGGTTAGAAACAATAGCTCTGATATGGCCGGAAGACGTTTTAATTAAGTCACTGTTTTTTTGAATTGAATTATATTTCTTAAAATATTTTTTATTATGTTTACTTTGAAAAATTTCAATGAAAATCTCCTTATCTTGCTCATCAACTTCTAACAGATACCTTGTACTCTCTTTCAAGCCTTTAATGCTGAGCTCAATGATATATTTTCCTGGAGAAATCTTTATATTTTCAATTTCTCTTCTGCTAAATTTCTTGCCGTCGATTAATTTTTCATTTTTATTAATGGAGTCTTTGCTTGAAAAGAAATCTAAAATTATAGGTAAATTTGGTTTGTTTTTTGAAAAATAAATTGCTTCACCATTTCTCTTAAAAATTAAATCTGTTGCAGATATAGCATTTATAGAAATAACTGAACATAAAATGAAAAGGTAAAGCAGGGTACGATTCATCAAGTAATTATAAGCTAACCACTGATAAGCTCTATTTGTTTTTGTTCGTATACATCTTTGCTTATTAAGCCTTGATCAAACAAATTTTTAAGCTCTTTTAATTTCTCAATATTATTATTAGAGCTTTGAGGAGGGACTTCAGAAGCTTTTGGGGCTACCTGAGTTTCTTTTTCATTTTCTAATTGAAGATTAGTCCCAGCTCGCTTCCCAGCAAGGCTTCCCATTCCAGCAAGACCAAGGTACTTAGGAACATCATAGAACGGGATAAAATAATTTAAGCCTACTGTTCTTCCTCCCATCACAGCACCTGAAACGGTAATGCCTAATATATTTCCATTTTGATCTACCAATGGACCACCTGAACTTCCTGGCTGCACCATTACGTCAGATTGAATAACTTCAAAACCTCTATCTATTGTTCGAAATGCACTAACTATACCCTTTGATATTGTCATACTATTTTCTGAAGATAGTGGACTGCCTATCGCAAAAACCTCCTCACCAACATTCGGAATTCTTTTTGAAAATGGTAACCCAATTCTCTTTTCACCAGTGGTAATTAAAGCAAGGTCTCTTGCTTTATCTATCCTTAGAACCTCGCCAGTAATTTCTCTGCCTGTTGATAAGATTATTCTGACAAACTTGCCATCACCAACAACATGCTGATTCGTTACAAGGTAACCTTTATTGCCCACAAAAACCCCGCTTCCATGACCAATTGAAGTTCTGACAGTCACTATTGCAGAATTTAATCTATCAGAGTTATCACTAAAAGATTTACTAATATTGGCTAATTCACCAATTTCAATTAATTTAAAGTTTTGGACTTCAGCAAAATCCTTTGGTCTTACCACCAAGTCATGAAAACCTTTGTCAGCAAGAAGATTTTGAGTTGCATAGGCAAAAGCAGTTGAGGTGATATTAAACAGCCCATCTTCTTCAGCATCAGCTAATTCAAATGAACCTTTTGTTGTTGTTGTATAAACAACGCTTCTATCTAAAACATTATATATTTGCCATTCAACCTCAATAAAAGCACCGCCTTTTGCATAACTAATGTCTCCAAACCCTATATTTGGATAGCAAATATTTAACTCGTATTTTTTGATCATGCCCGCTACATATAGTTCAGCTTTTGACAGTTCAGGATCATCAAATAAGGCATTTGGATTGCCTACGATGGGATAGTTAGCTTTGGCTAGCTCATCTCTAAAAACTTCAGTTAAGTCTTCTGTTGTAATATTAACTCTTCCCCCTTGCCATTTTAGTTTCCCTTGAGGAACACAAAGCCAACCACCTTGAGTTTCTCCAATTTCCTCTAAGCGTCTCAGTTTTACAACAATTGCTTGAAAGGCAAGTGGAACAGCATCAGCACCTTGAGGAACTTCAATGGCATCTTCTAATGTTGCGTATTGCACAGGAGTTGTTGAGCATGAAAACAAGATTATTGAACACAGGATTGGAATATAAACTTTTTTTAGCATAAGTTTCTTAAATTATTAATTGCATAATCTAGACTAGACTTATTCCTAATTAAAATCAAAAAAATTCTGGTAACCATATGGTAACCACAAAGTGAATTATAAAATTTCTCTCAAAATTGACAAAATTTTGGTAACCAGTTGGTAACCATCAAATATAGGTCTCTAGAGCCCATTTTTACAGCATTTTTAAATTAGAGCAGTGGACTCATAATCCATTGGTCGGAGGTTCGAGTCCTCCCGGGCCCACCATTCCTAATAGCAAGATTATTTTTGGTTTATTTCAGCGTAGACTTCGCTTGTTCCATCCTTAAAGAGGATTAAAACTTTGTATGGCATCAATCGATCTCCGACTTCCATTCCAGGGGATCCTATAGGCATACCAGG
>Ga0213861_10001380_pt1 | contig 21412 bp, 17 predicted proteins | sample PICome_4_FD_160110 | JGI IMG/M metagenome (GOLD analysis project Ga0213861, IMG submission 160110) | Coastal seawater microbial communities near Pivers Island, North Carolina, United States - PICO131 | ecosystem: Environmental > Aquatic > Marine > Coastal | place: USA: North Carolina... | reverse complement strand
ATTTAAAAATATTGATATTTTAGAGTTATAACTTTTTAACACCTTTTTAAAATGAGTAGTAATCCTTCAAATAGTAGACGCTCCTTTATTAAAAAAACAGCATTAACATCAATCGGAATCTCTATCATTCCGAGGCATGTTATGGGGAAAGGATTTATTCCTCCTAGTGATAAATTAAATATTGCTATTGTTGGGGCTGGAGGTAAAGGCTATTCAGACATGATTAATGTTTGGAATAATGGTCAATCAAACATTGCAGCTATTTGCGATGTTGACTGGAATCAAGCTTCTAAAGCATTTGATTTTTTTCCTAACGCAAAACGCTTTAAAGATTACAGGAAAATGTTAGAAGAAATGACGGATATTGATGCTATAACTGTATCAACTCCAGATCATACGCATGCAGTTATAACTCATGCAGCTATGCAATTAGGAAAGCACGTTTATGTACAAAAGCCACTAACACATAATATTTACGAAGCTAGGATACTTACTGAAGCTGCAACAAAACACCAAATAGTGACCCAAATGGGAAATCAAGGTGCATCAGGAAAAGGTGTTCAAACCATGATTGACTGGTATAATAGTGGAACTATTGGGAAAGTTAACAAGGTAGAGGTTTGGACAAACAGACCCGTGTGGCCGCAAGGCATAAAAACACCAACAAAAAAACCAGCTTTACTAAACAATTTAGATTGGGACTCATGGGTTGGACCAGCAGAATGGGTGGATTACAACCCATTATATCACCCATTTAAATGGAGAGGCTGGTGGAATTTTGGCACTGGAGCGCTTGGAGATATGGGTTGCCATTTAATGGATCCTCCATACAGAGTCTTAGGCTTAAAATACCCTACTGAGGTTGAAAGTAGCGTAGGGTCAATATTTACTCAAGATTGGACACCTGATTACTATCCAGAATCATGTCCTCCATCATCTAGAACCCAATTAAAATTTGAAGCAACAGAAAAAAATCCTTCTACAGTTAAATTGAATTGGACTGATGGTGGATTGCGCCCTTTTCATCCTGACTTAATTCCAGCTGATCATCCTATAGGAGATGAGAATAGTGCAAATGGTGTTATAATGATGGGAGAAAAAGGTATTATGACCTGTGGAACTTACGGAAGAAATCCTAAAATATATCTTAATTCTGGCGAAATTCTGCTGCCAAACTACGACGAGAATGAAGACGAAAACAGCTTACCAGAAAATGGGCATCAAGCTAAATGGGTAGATGCCTGCAAAGATGGTTATGGAAGCAATAAACATAAAGAATTAACCTCATCATTTAATTATGCGGGCCCTCTTACTGAATCTATTTTAATGGGTAATTTAGCTATAAGAAGTTACAACCTAAGAGAAAAAATTAATGATAGATTTATTTATCCTGGTCGTAAAAAATTACTTTGGGATGGTAATAATATGAAAATAACCAATTTCGAACCTGCTAATCAATTCGTAAAAAGAATATATAGAGAAGGCTGGAAATTGGATTGATTTAATAGCTTATTATTCAACAATAAATTTTCCTTTCATCATTCCAGAATGTCCAGGAAAACTACATAAAAATTCATATTCTCCAACAGCTGGCGCATCAAATTCAATAACGGCAGTTTCACCACCACCAATAATTTTGGTATATGCAATAACATCCTCTGAGGCTTTAGGTATGTATTGATTAGCAGCAAAAGCAGCAGCTTTATTTGCAAAATCGACTAGGCTGACACCTTGTTTTAATAAAACAAAATTATGCCCCATCACATTTTTATCCATTTTACCAATATGCTTTAACGTTATTTTTACTGGCTCTCCAGCCTTAACTTTAATCTCCTTCTTATTAAATTGCATAGCATCATTAGATGTTATAACAACGTCATTAGGGTTGCTTTCTACTTTTTTTGAAGTAGTCGTTTTTTTCTCATAAGAAAAGCCTTCTTTCTTTTCTTCTTTCTTACCACCACAACCTATTACTGCGCCAGAAAAAATCAATACTAATACAACCTGAAATACCTTCATTTTTTTTATTTTAATTAAACCATTCGTCTACAAGTTTAATCTTCAGTCTTCTGAATATTTTACTTGAACAAATATAACTGTATAAAATCAAAAAAAAGTAAAATTTTTTTCAGTGAAAAATATTATACTCAATAACCAAATAATTAATCTCGTTTCAATAATTTAAAAAAGCAACTAATACTTAGTTGTAGTTTTTATCATAATATATAATCAGTACTAATGAAGTTTGAAGTTTTCTTTTCTAACAATTCTTCCAGAATAGCATTGTTGTATTCATTATCTTTTGATGCCACAAAAGTTCTTATAGAAAATGAACGCAAGGCGTCATGAACACTTAACGTTCCAAATGCAGAATCTTTTCTCCCTGTGAATGGGTAAACATCTGGTCCGCGTTGACAAGAACTATTTAAATTCACACGACAAACAAGGTTTACCAAAGTATCAATTAACGGAGATAATGTGTGTATATTTTTACCAAACAAACTTACTTGCTGTCCATAATTAGATTCTGCCATATCATCTAACGGCTCTTCTATATCAGAGAATGCAACAACAGGAACTACTGGACCAAATTGTTCTTCTTGAAATACGCGCATATCTTTTGTTACTGGGTATAAAACTGCTGGGAAAATAAAATTTTCAGTAGTTTCTCCTCCTTTTTTATTTAAAATATTAGCACCTTTTTCTTTAGCATCGTCAATCAATTCTTGAATATATGCTGGTTTATCTTCTTCTGGAAGTGGTGTTAAATTTGCACCATCTTCCCAAGGATTTCCAAATTTAAGCTGATCTACTTTATAAGCGAATCTTCGGTTAAATTCTTCCACAATAGATTCATGGACATACAACACCTTAAGTGCGGTACAACGCTGCCCGTTAAAAGATAAGGTTCCCGCTATACATTCATCCACAGCCGAATCTAAATCAGCATCAGGTAATACAATGGCTGGATTTTTAGCTTCTAAACCTAAAACCATTCGTAGTCTATTTCCTTTTGGATGTTGAGATTGTAAAGCGTTTGCAGATTTACTATGACCAATTAAAGCCAAAACATCAATCTTACCAGACTTCATGATTGGTGTTGCTAAAACACGACCACGACCATAAACAATATTTACTACACCCTCTGGGAAACTACTTTGAAAAGCTTCTAATAAAGGAGATATTAATAATACTCCAAGCTTTGCTGGTTTAAATATCACAGGGTTTCCCATAATTAACGCTGGAATTAATAGCGTAAACGTTTCATTTAAGGGGTAATTATAAGGGCCTAAACACAAAACGACTCCCAAAGGCCCACGGCGAATGTGCGCATAAACTCCTGAGTTTTTTTCAAATTTAGCCGAGTCTCTATCTATTTGTTTATAAGCTTCAATAGTATCATAAATGTAATCAACTGTCCTATCAAATTCTTTCTCAGAATCTGGTAAGTTTTTTCCAATTTCCCACATCAGTAATTTTACAACTTCTTCTCGCTTTGTTTTCATTTGTTCAACAAACGTTTCCATGCAAGCAATCCTGTCACCAACTTTCATTGTTGGCCATAATCCTTTACCTTTATCGTAAGCCGAAATTGCAGAATCAAGAACTTCTAGAGCCTCCTTTTCTCCTAATTGAGGAATAGTTCCTAAAAGTGTTTGCTGATATTTTGAAGTAGATGAAATCGTTGAATATACTTCAGCCGTTTCACCTTCCCAATGTCGCAACTCACCATTTGCGAGGTACGTGTTTTGGTGTAAAAGAGATTTAATTTTATAAGCTTCCGGAATTTCTGTGAAGGGATGTTTCATAACTTTAATTTTGCTTTTTTCTTTTTACTCAAAATAACTAAAAATAAATCTAAAATCACTTCTATATCTCAATTAACTAACTGTTTTACGACGCAAACGTTTTCGAGGATTTCACCGTTTTTAAGAAAAATAAAACATAGAAAATTATACTAAAAATGGAGTTGTTATGATGAAAAAACCTGTCAAAATGATAACATCTGACAGGTTTGAATAATATAACGTTTAGTTTAGTACGTGACTATACTATTGGCTTCATAGCCGTCATAGATGATCTTAAAAACTCACCTACTGTTTCAACGGGATGATTTCTTAAAGCTGCATTGACTTCAATAAGTTTTGCATTATCTACACCATCACCATTATCTTTAGCAAAAGGCTTTCCAATCACATCTGTTTTGATGTTTTTCATGAAATCTTTTAATAATGGCTTACAAGCGTGATCGAATAAATAACATCCGTACTCAGCTGTATCAGAAATCACACTATTCATTTCATATAATTTCTTTCTTGCAATGGTATTAGCAATAAGTGGGGTTTCATGCAATGATTCGTAGTATGCAGAAGCATCGATAATTCCTGAGTCTGTCATAGCTTCAAAAGCTAATTCAACTCCTGCTCTTACCATAGCTATCATTAACACACCATTGTCATAATATTCTTGCTCAGAGATTTCAACATCTCCAGCTGGTGTTTTTTCAAAGGCAGTTTCTGCGGTTGCGGCTCTCCATCCTAATAAATCTTTATCATCGTTGGCCCAATCCGCCATCATCCCTGCAGAGAAACGACCTTCAATAATATCATCCATATGCTTTTGAAATAATGGACGCATGATATCTTTTAACTCTTCTGATAATTCAAAAGCTTTAATTTTTGCTTTGTTGGACAAACGATCCATCATGTTAGTTACCCCACCATATTTTAGACCTTCTGTAACAGTTTCCCAACCATACTGAATTAATTTTGAAGCATAACCTGCATCAATACCTTCTTCAATCATTTTATCAAAACAAAGGATAGAACCCGTTTGCAGCAATCCACAAAGAATGGTTTGCTCTCCCATTAAATCAGACTTAACCTCAGCAATAAAAGACGATGCTAAAACACCTGCTTTATCTCCTCCCGTAGCTACTGCATAAGCTTTTGCTTGCGCCCAACCTTTTCCTTCAGGATCGTTTTCATCGTGTACTGCTATTAATGTTGGCACACCAAAACCACGCTTATATTCTTCACGAACCTCCGTTCCTGGACATTTTGGCGCAACCATAATCACGGTAAGATCTTCACGTACTTGTGTTCCTTCTTCTACGATATTAAAACCATGAGAATAAGATAATGTTGCTCCTTTTTTCATTAAAGGCATTACAGCTTTCACTACACTTGTATGTTGCTTATCTGGTGTTAAGTTTAATACTAAATCTGCTGTTGGAATTAACTCTTGGTAAGTCCCAACATTAAACCCATTTTCAGAAGCATTTACAAAAGACTGACGCTTTTCTGCAATTGCAGCATCACGTAATGTGTAAGAAATATCTAAACCAGAATCCCTCATGTTTAACCCTTGGTTTAATCCTTGAGCACCACATCCTACTATAACTATTTTTTTACCTTTTAATACGTTTACTCCATCTGTAAATTCTGAAGCATCCATAAATCTACACTTCGATAATTGATTTAATTTATCTCTTAGCGATAGTGTGTTAAAATAATTTCCCATTTTATATTTAATTGTTATTATTGGTTATTGAATGCTGTTAGCATTTCAGTTATTTTCATTTGTTCTTTAGTGACTGCAATTCTACCAGAGCGAACAAACTGCATAATTCCGAATACATTTAAATCTCGGCGCAGAGATTCAATTTCGTTTCGTCGCCCAGATTTTTCTAAAACAAAAAACTCTTTGTTTACAGTTACAATTCTCGCATTACTATCTTTTATTATATTCTGAATTTGAGGTTCATTAAAGAGAAGATCAGACTTAATTTTGAACATACAAGATTCTGTAAATATGGTATCTTCTTCCTCATGATAATAAGCTCTTATTGTTTCAACTTGCTTTTCAATTTGCTTAACAATCTTTACCGTGTTAGTCTCTGTCATGTTAACAACAATAACAAATCGGTTTACACCTTCAATCTCTGATTGAGAGGTTGTTAAACTTTCAATATTGATGTGTCTACGCTGAAAAATAGCAGATATACGATTTAATAAACCAATATGATTCTCGGTGTATATTGATATTGTAAATGATTTTATGTCTTCGTTCATTTCTTTATTCTTAACTTAATCTTACATCTGAAACCGATGCTCCTGATGGAATCATTGGAAATACATTACCTTCTTTTTCTACACAAACTTCTAAGAAATAAGACTCTTTTGAAGCCATCATTTCTTTTACTGCATCTGCTAATTCTTCACGTTTTGTTACTTTTTTAGCTTTGATATAATAACCTTCTGCAATAGCTACAAAATTTGGGTTTGTCATTTCGGTAGAAGCGTAACGCTTATCGAAAAACAATTGTTGCCACTGGCGTACCATCCCTAAAAACTCATTGTTTAAAACCACGATTTTAACAGCTGCTTTTTGCTGAAAAATAGTACCTAATTCCTGAATATTCATTTGGTAACCACCATCTCCTATAATAGCAACGACTTCGCGTTCTGGAGCTGCCATCTTAGCCCCGATAGCCGCAGGAAGCGCAAATCCCATGGTTCCTAAACCACCAGAGGTAATATTACTTTTTGTAAGGTTGAAATCTGCATATCTACAAGCAATCATTTGATGTTGCCCCACATCTGAAACAATTGCAGCGTTTCCTTTACCTTCGATATTTATTTGTTTTATAACCTCTCCCATAGTCAACCCTTCTTTTGTTGGGTTGATGTCATCTTGTATCACTTTCTCAAATTCAATAGCGTATAAATCTTTAAATTCTTGTAACCATGAGTCATGTGCGTTTTCATTTAAGGCATCAAAAAGTAACGCTAAACTTTCTTTTGAATTCCCTAAAACAGCAACATCCGTTTTTACATTTTTATCAATTTCAGCAGGATCAATGTCAAAATGAATGATTTTAGCCTGTTTAGCATAGGTATCTAAACTACCCGTAACACGATCATCAAAACGCATCCCTATAGCAATTAACACATCACATTCATTGGTTAATTTGTTAGGCGCATAATTACCATGCATACCAACCATCCCTATATTTAATGGATGTGATGTTGGCAATGCCGAAGCTCCTAAAATAGTCCATGCCGCTGGAATTCCAGCTTTTTCTATCACAGCTTTAAGTTCTTCTTCAGCTTTTCCTAAAATAACACCCTGCCCCCAAACAATCATGGGTTTTTTAGCGTTATTAATTAATTCTGAAGCAGCATTAATAGTATCTGGATCTGTTTTAGGTATTGGAATATAACTTCTTACACCTTTACATTTTTTATATTTAAAATCTAACTCACCAAACTGTGCGTCTTTTGTTATGTCTACTAATACAGGCCCTGGTCTTCCGCTTTTAGCAATAAAGAATGCTTTAGCTATGGCCTCAGGAATATCTTCAGATTTGGTAACTTGACAATTCCATTTAGTAACTGGTGTAGAAATACCAACAATATCCGTTTCTTGAAACGCATCACTTCCTAATAAGTGCGATGGCACCTGACCAGTAATACAAACAATTGGAGTTGAATCTATTTGCGCATCGGCAATTCCAGTAATTAAGTTAGTTGCACCTGGTCCCGAAGTCGCCATTGCAACACCTACTTTACCAGATATACGCGCATAACCTTGCGCCGCATGTGCAGCACCTTGTTCATGACGTGTTAAGACATGATGAATTTGATCTTTAAATTTGTATAATTCATCATAAACGGGCATAATAGCACCTCCAGGATATCCATAAAGAATATCAACGCCTTCGGCCATCAAACTTCTTACAATTGCTTCACTACCTGCTATCCGTTGTGTTTTTTCTACCACTTGTGTTTTATTTACGGTTTGTGTTTTCATAATCACACTATATTAGATTTCCGTCTTCTCGGAAATGAAAAAATCTATTTATTATGCATCAGTAATACAGCCTTTTGAAGCAGATGCTACCGATTTTGCATATTTATATAATATTCCTTTTTTGTGTTTTAATGCTGGTTGAATCCATTGTGATTTTCTTTCTGCCAATTCTTCATCAGAAAGCAATACATTAATGGAATTATCTTCAGCACTAATTCTTATTTTATCACCAGTTTTTAATAAGCCTATCGTTCCTCCTTCTTGAGCTTCTGGGGTAATATGTCCAACTACAAATCCGTGTGTTCCCCCAGAAAAACGACCATCTGTAATCAAAGCCACAGATTTCCCTAAACCTGCACCCATAATTAAAGATGTTGGTTTTAACATTTCTGGCATACCTGGACCTCCTTTTGGACCTACATAACGGATAACTACAACATCGCCTCTTTCAACTTCATTATTAGAAATCCCTGTATTTGCAGCTTGCTCACCATCATACACCACTGCTTTCCCTTCAAACAACAAGCCTTCGTTTCCTGATATTTTCGCAACCGCACCTTCAGTCGCTAAGTTTCCATAAAGAATCTGCAAATTCCCTGATGATTTTAAAGCTTTATCCTTTGGATAAATAACATCTTGATCATTTTCAAACTTAAGAGGCTCAACATCAGCCAAATTTTCTGCTAACGTTTTTCCTGTTACAGTTAAACAATCACCATGCAGATAGCCATTATCTAATAGATATTTCATAACCGCTGGAGTTCCCCCAACACCATGAACATCTTCCATTAAATATTTTCCGCTAGGTTTTAAATCAGCTATCAAAGGTGTTCTATCACTAACACGTTGAAAATCTTCTAATGTAAACTCAATATCCGCAGCATGAGCAATAGCTAAGAAATGCAATACTGCATTTGTTGATCCTCCTAAAGCATTTACCAGTGCAATAGCATTCTCAATAGATTTTTTAGAAATAATATCTAGTGGTTTTAAATCTAATTCTAAAAGGTTTCTTATAGCTCTAGCTGTTCTTTCACTTTCTGATAATTTATTAGGATTTTCAGCAGGAATTGAAGAATTATATGGCAATGCGAAACCCATGCACTCAATAGCCGAAGCCATAGTATTTGCAGTATACATCCCTCCACAAGCTCCTGCTCCTGGAATAGCACTTTTTATAATATCTCTATACTCCTCTTCACCAATTTCTCCTGCAACTTTTTGACCTAAGGCTTCAAAAGCCGAAACGATATTTAATTTTCTTCCTTTATATTTCCCTGACGCTATGGTACCACCATACATCATTATTGATGGACGATTTAAACGCAACATAGCAATTACTGCTCCCGGCATATTTTTATCACAACCAACCACAGAAATAAGGGCATCATAACTTTGAGCATTCATAACGGTTTCAATAGAGTCAGCAATAATATCGCGAGAGGCTAAAGAATAATTCATGCCAGAAGTTCCCATTGAAATACCATCACTAACACCAATAGTATTAAATCCTAAGCCCACTAAATCTGCTATTTTACATTCAATTTTCACCTCAGCAGCCAAATTATTTAAATGCATATTACATGGGTTTCCGTCATAACCTGTGCTAGCAATACCCACTTGAGCTTTCTTCATATCCTCATCAGTCAAACCAACTGCGTATAACATGGCTTGTGATGCTGGCTGAGATTCATCCTGTGTTAATCTTCTACTATGTTTATTAAGTTCCTTCATATTTGTTGCAAAAAATTTCGCTTCTCTTCTTGATTGATAATTATTTTATTGCTTTTTAAGATTTTTTGTAAAAATTCTTCAATTTGCATAAAACAAGTTCTCGAAATTAATTTATTAGGTTTTTATATACATTTACCTTTAGTTTTTTAGGTTAAATCCACAACCATAAAAATCAATCTAAAAAACTGTTTATCAGTACCTTAAACTGCATTTTTTATGATGTCCAAAATGAAAAAAAAATGCATAAAAAAACCCTCTATATTTAGCAAGGCCCTTAAAAGTTGTTTTTTTTATATCCCTTCAACTATCACTAGGAAATAGTCATAATGAAAGTAGTAGAAACCACAATTAAAATTTGTCTTTTCATCTTTATCATACAAATATTCATAAATAAATTTTAACAATCCATTATTAGATGAAAAAACAAAAAATCAACCGAGATATTCTTTTATTTTTTTACTTTTGTACTCACAAATAATAGAGGAAAGATTTGACTGATTGCAACCTCTTTACACAAAACCAATTTAAGTGTAAACAAAAATGCTAAAGGCAGTGTGAACTTCCTTCGACGTTATCGTCAAATCTTACCATAAAATAAAAAATATGGCTTATTTATTCACTTCAGAAAGTGTTTCTGAAGGACACCCAGACAAGGTAGCTGATCAAATTAGTGATGCATTAATTGATAATTTTTTAGCTTTTGATAAAGAATCTAAAGTAGCATGTGAAACTTTAGTGACTACTGGTCAAGTTGTACTTGCTGGAGAAGTAAAATCTACAACCTATTTAGATGTTCAAAAAATAGCTAGAGACACCATAAACAAGATTGGCTATACCAAAGGAGAATACATGTTTGATGGTAATTCATGTGGCGTGCTTTCTGCAATTCATGAACAATCTGAAGATATTAACCAAGGTGTAGACAGAGGGAGCAAGGAAGAACAAGGTGCCGGTGATCAAGGGATGATGTTTGGTTACGCCACAAACGAAACTGAAAATTTTATGCCTTTGGCTTTAGATTTATCGCATAGAATTTTGAAAGAACTTGCAGAATTAAGACGCGAAAATAAAGACATATCTTATTTGAGACCAGATTCAAAAAGTCAGGTTACTATTGAGTATAGCGATGATAATATTCCACAACGTATTGATGCTATTGTAGTATCTACACAACATGATGATTTTGCAGATGATGATACCATGCTAGCAAAAATCCGAAAGGACATTGTTGCTATTTTAATACCAAGAGTTGTTGCTAACCTTCCTGAAAATATTCAGAAATTATTTAATGATGATATCACCTATCACATCAACCCTACAGGAAAGTTCGTAATTGGAGGGCCTCATGGAGATACTGGTTTAACAGGACGTAAGATTATTGTTGACACGTACGGCGGAAAAGGTGCCCACGGAGGTGGTGCTTTTTCAGGAAAAGACCCAAGTAAGGTGGACAGAAGTGGAGCTTACGCTACAAGACACATTGCTAAAAATCTAATTGCTGCTGGTGTTGCAGATGAAATTTTAGTACAAGTAAGTTATGCTATTGGTGTTGTAGAGCCTATGGGAATTTTTGTTGACACTTATGGCACGTGTGCTTTTAATATGACCGATGGTGAAATAGCCGAAAAAGTATCTGAAATTTTCGATATGCGCCCTTTCGCTATTGAAAAACGCTTAAAATTACGTTCTCCAATATATAGTGAAACTGCTGCTTACGGGCACATGGGGCGTAAAAACGAAACAGTAACTAAAACTTTTTCTCAGCCTAATGGTGAAACAAAAACCCTTGAAGTAGAATTATTCACATGGGAGAAATTAGATTATGTTGATATAGTGAAAGAAATTTTTGAGTTATAAACTTAAAACAATACTACTTATAAAGCCTTTTGATATTTTCATGAGGCTTTTTTATTGAAATTAAAATACGATTTAACAAACTTCATTTTGCGATAAGGTTCAATAATTAAAAAATGATGGTCCTTTTTTAAAAGCCGAAAGCTGTTAAACATATTAAGTGAATTACAACATAAAAATCCTATACTTAATAGCTGAAATTTGTATTTCATCGAAAAAATTATTAAATATTCATTCAAATTACAAAATTTACAAGGCTATTAATCTAAAAAACAAATAAAATGAAAGTATTAAAAGAGAATTTTCACAATCATAATTGTAATTATAGCATTTACATTTACCACTAATGTGAATGCACAAGGAAATGGGAACGCGGATGGAGACTATACAGGTGAAACAGGAGATGGTATTACTACAGGATCTGGTTCAGAATTGCGGCCATGGTCCTAATGCACATGCTGGTAATGCTAACTGTTCTGGAGGTAGTGATTCTATACCATTAGATGGTGGCCTTAGCATTTTATTAGCTGGAGCTGCAGTGTTTGGAATAAGAAAACTGAGTAAGAAATAACAATACTTTAAAAGACTGTCCGTAAAAGACAGTCTTTTTTTATTTAAAATAGTTGGTGACAGAGCTTTCTTAATCAAAAATGTTTGTTATTGATTAGTAAGATTCACAATAACTCTTGAATTGAACAAGTAGGTCTCTAATTCAATTTTTAAAAATAAAACCCAAAGCTACCCGTTACACCAAATTTTCTAGCATCTGGATATATCACTTTGTCTTTGTAATTTCCTCTAAAATTAAAATCTATTCTAAATACTTTAAAAATATTTCCAATACCTAAACTGTATTCGTAATAAGGCTCATTTGATGGTGCAACCAACTGAAGATTATTTGGATTACTAGGCACATTGCTTAAGGCTAGATTTTCATCTGAAATATTACCAATAACACCTCGAACACTTATAATTTCTCTTAGATTTAATTTTCTTAAAAATGGTATCCTTGAAAACAAGCGTCCGTTAAAATTATGCTCAAAATGAAATGATGCATACGTATCAGACACAAACTCGTAAAAATCAAGTTGAGAAAATGTATTATATATTGAAAAATAGGTTTGGTTTCCAGGAATTACACTTAACAAACCAAGTGGTACTTCTCCAAAAGTTTTACCCGCTTCAATGGTGGTAAATAATCTTCCAAAACCACCCATTTGCCAGGGTTGTGTATATGAAAGTTGTACTTTAGTATAATCAAAATCGCTATTAAGAATATTTTTATCGCCTCTGGTAACTTGAGCAAATAGGCGCGCAAAGTAATCATTAGCGATTCTGCGTTCCACACCAAATCCGGTCATTTTACGTCCTGGAAAATACGATACAGATACGTTGGTTTCATATTGCTTAATTTCAGATGCTACACCTGTTGGCGTATTATAATCTAAACTAAATGTTGGCGATGCCGATTCTAAAGTTCTGTAGTTTCCTCCTAGTCTAAAAATAACATTTTGCCAAGGCTCAGCTTCAATGGCTAAACTGGTTAAATTTATGCTTGTTAATTTATCATTGGCACCAGTTCCCACAACTGACGAAGAGGCTAAACTTCTACCTAAAACATCGGTACTTGTCGTTAAACTAGCTCCTGTTTGTTCTACATCGCGTCTGTTTCCACCAGAAATAATAAGTCGGCTCTTTTTATTAAGCAACCATTTACCAGAAATACCATATTTAAATTTATCGTCTTTAAAACCGTAGGCTAAAAACCCTTCTAATCGCCATAAATCATTTGGTCCAAAATAGGTTCTTCCGCCAGTTCGTAAACGTATGCCTTCAACTTCGTTAAATCCAAAGGTTGAAAAAACAGGTCCGTAATCTAAAGGCAATTCATTAAATTCAATATAACCCGAAGCCAAAATACTTCCCAAGTTATAAAGACGTTTAAACTTTTTAACCGTTTTTAAAGTGTCTAACATTTTGTAGACCCCTTTTTCATCTTTATTTAATTTCTCTAAACGATTGTCATCCCAAAATTCGTCACCTCGGTTGTAAACATCACTATCATAATTATAAACATCCTTGTCATAGAATTTTTTATCCTTTTCAATATCAAACTTATAATTATTATACAACGTGGTTCGCTTACCATATACACCTCGCGATTTTTCCTTTTTATTAAAAGCAAAATCTGATAGCATATAATCTCGGGTCACAAGGAAAAGTGAATCATTTAACACTTCAAATTCTTGCTCTATATAAATTTCTTTTACCCAGTTTATATTGGCACTTTTTGAGGCTTGAAGGTTAATTTCTTTGATAGCATAAGTGGTGTCTGCTACCCAAAAATCGCCTTTAAAAGTCAATTCGTTTTTTCGCCTCGGATAATAGATAATATTGTAACACCATTTATCACCTATAAAAGTACTGTCTGACAACACATAATTGTAAGTGTTGATTCCTGTTTTTGATAACGGGCTCACAAAACTTTTATCGAAAAATTTCAGGTAGTTATCATAAACATTAAAGTCTGTATATAAATCGTCTACAAAATCGATAATAACTTGATTGTTACTAAAACCTGAGTTTTTATTTCCTTGTAAATCTTCTTTAGTTTTATTTATAACATTATTGCCATATACCTTTGAAACGGCTTCGTTAATGAAAATTGGCAGGTATGTTTTCCCAGTTACACTAGAGGTATCAACTTCGTCAAACACAAACTCCATCCCTCGGAACAACTTACTTTTAATAAGCGCACTATCAATAGTATTTAAATCAAACTCAATTTTTTCGTATTTATCGTATTCGTATTGCTTGAATTGCTTTAAACCATTACTCCGTTTATTTGTCCAGATTTTTCGTAATAAATCAATCGCAGGATTATTCTTTTTGGACTGTTTTCCTGAAACAATAACCACAGCATCTAATTGTGCAGCTTCCTCTTTAAGCGTAAATTTTAAATTATAATTCACCTTTTTATCTAGAGGAATATTTAACGTTTCATAACCAATAAAAGACACCGATAAGTCATTCCATGTTTCATTAGACTCTAAATAGAATTTTCCGTTTTCATCTGTAATGGTTCCCTGAGTGGACCCTTGGAATATTATTGTAGCGAAAGACACAGGTTCATTAAATTCATCAAACACATAACCACTAACTTTGGTTTGTGCAAATGCGGAACATATTCCGAGTAAGAAAAGGGGGATAATAAGTAGTTTTAGGTTCATAATACAAAAAAAACTTCATCAACAATTGTGCTAATGAAGTTTATATAACGTAAAAAATTACGATTTATTTATACAATACTTTTTTTACAGCTTTGATAACCTCATCCTTATTTGGCAACCATTCTGCCAATAAAACTGGTGAATAAGGTGCAGGAGTATCCGCTGTGTTTATTTTTACAACTGGCGCATCTAAATAATCGAATGCCTCAGATTGTACTAAATAAGTAATTTCAGTAGCTACATTTCCAAAAGGCCATGCTTCTTCTAAAACCACTAATCTATTTGTTTTCTTAACCGATTCTACAATAGCTTTTCTATCTAAAGGACGAACGGTACGTAAATCTATAATTTCACAAGAAATACCTTCTTTCTCTAATTCGTCAGCAGCTTTGTATGCTTCTTTGATAATTTTTCCGAAAGACACAATGGTTACATCTGTTCCAACGCGCTTAATCTCTGCAACACCAATTGGCACAATGTATTCGCCTTCTGGCACTTCGCCCTTATCACCATACATTTGCTCGCTTTCCATAAAAATTACTGGATCGTCATCACGAATAGCCGCTTTCAATAAACCTTTTGCATCATAAGGGTTTGAAGGCACAACTACTTTAAGACCTGGTGTGTTTGCAAACCAGTTTTCAAAAGCTTGTGAGTGTGTTGCTCCTAATTGACCCGCAGAACCCGTAGGACCACGAAACACGATTGGACATTTAAACTGCCCACCAGACATTTGTCTGATTTTTGCAGCATTATTTATAATTTGATCAATTCCAACAAGAGAAAAGTTGAACGTCATGTATTCTACAATTGGTCTGTTTCCAGTCATTGTAGAACCAATAGCTATCCCTGCAAATCCAAGTTCAGCAATCGGTGTATCAATAACACGTTTAGCTCCGAATTCATCTAACATTCCTTTTGACGCTTTATAAGCACCATTATACTCAGCAACTTCCTCACCCATTAAATATACGCTTTCGTCTCTGCGCATTTCTTCGCTCATCGCTTCGCATATAGCTTCTCTAAATTGAATTGTCTTCATTAAAATTTATTTTTAGAACTGCAAAAATAACAATAAATGAGGTATCTTCTTATAAGATTTTTTTAAATATTTATTATGCACGCATAGTAAATATTCAGAATAAAATAATTAACTTCGTAAACTCAAAAAATAAGACATTTTAATACATAAAAATTATGAAAATATTAGTGTGTATAAGTCACGTTCCAGACACAACTTCAAAGATTAATTTTAGTGATGATAATACTAAATTTGATACAAATGGCGTACAGTTTGTAATAAACCCAAATGATGAATTTGGTTTAACACGTGCCATGTGGTTTAAGGAAAAACAAGGCGCTCAAGTTACCGTAGCAAATGTTGGCGGTGCAGAAACGGAGCCTACCTTACGTAAAGCTTTAGCCATTGGTGCAGATGAAGCCATACGAGTAAACACACCTGCAACAGATGGATTTTCTGTAGCTAAACAATTAGCCAATGTTATTAAAAATGGTGGTTTTGATTTAGTAATTGCAGGCAGAGAGTCTATTGATTATAACGGCGGTATGGTTCCAGGTATGATAGCTGGGTTAATCAGTGCCAACTTTGTAAATAACTGTATTGGTCTTGAAGTTGATGGCACATCAGCAACGGCCATTAGAGAAATTGATGGCGGAAAAGAAACCGTTTCAACATCACTTCCTTTAGTTATTGGCGGACAAAAAGGTTTGGTTGAAGAAAGTGATTTACGTATTCCGAATATGAGAGGTATTATGATGGCTCGTAAAAAACCATTAAATGTTATTGAGCCTTTAGAAACAAATGCTAAAACATCTTCTGTTTCATTTGAAAAACCTACTCCAAAAGGGGCAGTTACATTAGTGTCTCCAGATAATTTAGATGAATTGGTAAGCTTACTTCATAATGAGGCTAAAGTGATTTAGCTGGCTAAATCATTCCGAACTCGCTTCGGACTCTTTTTTAATATTAACGGAACCATTAATAAGATCCTGAAATAAGTTCAGGAAAACAAAATTTAAGAAATATGTCAGTTTTAGTATATACAGAATCAGAACAAGGTGCTTTTAAAAAAGCAGCTTTTGAAGTAGCTTCTTATGCAAAAGCAGTTGCTAATCAATTAGGAACGACAGTTACTGCCGTTGCTATAAATACCGCCGACACCTCTACATTAGGAAATTATGGGGTAGATAAAGTTCTAAACATATCAAATTCACAACTCGATAATTTTAATGCTGATGCTTATGCATCTGCCATTAAACAAGCTGCTGAAAAAGAAGGCGCAAAAGTTGTGATTGTTAGCTCTACTGCAGATAGCAAATATTTAGCACCGTTACTAGCCGTTGGTTTAGAAGCAGGTTATGCATCAAACGTGGTTGAAGCACCATCAAGCGCTAGTCCATTTACAGTAAAACGCACAGCTTTTACTAATAAAGCTTTTGAAACAACTCAAATAAATACGGATGTAAAAATTGTAGGTGTTTCTAATAATTCTTTTGGATTAATTGAAAATAGTGGAAGTGCTTCCGCGGAAGAATTCTCACCTTCTATTGCAGATTTCGGAGTTACTGTAGAATCCGTCGATAAAGCTTCCGATAAAGTCACTATTGCTGATGCCGAAACAGTAATATCTGCCGGTCGTGGCCTAAAAGGTCCTGAAAATTGGGGTATGATTGAAGAACTTGCTGATGTTTTAGGAGCAGCAACGGCATGCTCTAAACCCGTTTCAGATTTAGGTTGGAGACCACATAGTGAACACGTTGGGCAAACAGGTAAACCTGTAGCATCAAATTTATATATTGCCATTGGTATTTCTGGAGCTATTCAGCATTTAGCTGGTATTAACGCTTCAAAAGTAAAAGTGGTTATCAATACTGATCCTGAAGCGCCTTTCTTTAAAGCTGCTGATTATGGTGTTGTTGGTGACGCTTTTCAAGTGGTTCCTCAGTTAATAGAAAAATTAAAAGCATTTAAGGCACAGCAATAATTTATTTTTTATAAATTGTGCCATACTATAGAACTGCTTAAATTAGCATTTTGACTTAAATTAGCCTTGTGCAGTTGGTAAAGTTCTAATTTAAGCAGTTCTTTGCGTTTTTTAAATTATGAGTTTAGTAAAATTAAATATAAAAGGCATATCGTATAGCCAAACTCAAAATGGTGCTTATGCATTGATTTTGAATGAAGTGGATGGCGACCGAAAACTTCCAATAGTTATTGGCGCTTTTGAAGCACAATCTATAGCTATTGCTTTGGAAGAGGAAATTAGTCCTCCAAGACCTTTAACACACGATTTATTTAAGAATTTCGCTGATAGATTTGATATCGTCGTTAAGCAAGTAATCATTCACAAACTCGTTGATGGTGTGTTTTACTCTAGTTTAATTTGCGAACGCGATAAAATTGAAGAAATTATTGACGCTAGAACTAGTGACGCTATAGCTTTAGCTCTTCGCTTTCAAGCACCAATTTTTACGTACAAAAACATCCTTGATAAAGCGGGTATTTACTTAAAAGTGAATCCTAAAGAGGAAGATGAAGACCAAGAAAACCAAGACAGTATTTTAATGGATGAATTGGTTGCTAATGAACTTGAGCCTAATGAACCTCGCGAAAACTACAAAGGAAAAACTATAGAGGAACTTCAAACTTTACTTGAAGAAGCTGTTAATAATGAAGATTATGAAAAAGCAGCTCATATTCGTGATGAAATCTCGAAACGAGAATAACCCTTAATTTTAATTATGAAAAAGCTGATTCTGCTTATTGTTGCTGTTTTTTTTTGTTTTACATCAACGATTATAGCACAAGAAATTGATCAATCGGCTACTGCTGATACCATTCAAAATACTTCAGTAATTAATACAACTGAAAATTCTTCTACTGTAAATGATCTAAAAGAAGAAAGTCAAACTCTACCAGAAATAAAAGAATCAGAAGCAATCACAAGCACTATTATACCTAGCCAAGGATTTTCTATAGATAGTTTATGGCGAGGTGTTCTTGGGATGATTACTTTAATTTTTGTAGCCTTTCTTTTTAGTAGTAATAGAAAAGCCATTAATTGGAAAATTGTTGGTGTTGGTCTAGCACTTCAATTACTAATAGCCATTGGTGTTTTAAAAGTTGAGTTTATTAAAACGCTTTTTGAATTTATAGGTGGTTTATTTGTCAGTGTTTTAGATTTCACAAGAGCTGGAAGTAAATTTTTATTTGAAGGTTTAGTTGTAGACATGGATACTTTTGGGTTCATTTTTGCATTTCAAGTATTACCAACAATCATATTCTTTTCAGCACTAACCTCAGTATTCTTCTATCTAGGTCTCATTCAAAAAGTAGTAAAAGGGATGGCTTGGTTACTTTCAAAAACTTTAAAAATATCTGGAGCTGAAAGTTTAAGTGTAGCAGGAAACATTTTTTTGGGCCAAACTGAAGCGCCGCTTTTAATAAAGGCTTATTTAGAAAAAATGAATAAGTCCGAAATGCTTTTAGTTATGATTGGTGGTATGGCAACCGTTGCGGGCGCTGTACTTGCTGCGTATATTGGTTTTCTTGGTGGCGATGATCCTATTCTGAGACTGTTTTATGCAAAACACTTATTAGCGGCATCAGTAATGGCAGCTCCAGGAGCTATTGTAATTTCAAAAATATTATACCCACAAACTGAAGAGGTTAATACGGATGTATCGGTGTCACAAGAAAAAATAGGTTCTAATTTTTTAGATGCCATAGCCAACGGAACGACTGAAGGTTTAAAGCTTGCTGTAAATGTTGGCGCCATGCTTTTAGTATTTGTGGCGTTTATTGCCATGTTTAATGGTATTTTAGATTGGATTGGAGATGTTACATCTATTAACAATTGGATAGCCTCTAATACGACTTACCAGAACTTATCTCTTGAACTTATTTTAGGATATGTCTTTGCTCCACTTATGTGGCTCATAGGGGTAGCGAGAGAAGATATGGCATTAATGGGACAGCTATTAGGTATCAAATTAGCCGCAAGTGAGTTTATTGGCTATATACAATTAAGAGACTTAAAAGATGTAACCAATGGGATTCACCTTAGTTATGAAAAATCTATAATTATGGCAACCTATATGCTTTGTGGATTTGCAAATTTTGCATCTATAGGTATTCAAATTGGAGGCATAGGCTCATTAGCTCCTGGACAACGTAAAACCTTATCGAAATTTGGTATGAAAGCCTTAATTGGCGGGTCAATTGCGTCCTTAATTTCGGCTACGATTGCTGGAATGATTATCGGTTAGTGGCTAATCGCTACAGATAAATTATTTATTCTCAAAACGCACAACCCCGTTAATAACTTTTTAATATCTATAAAGGGTATAAATCATAATTTAACCCTCTTTTTCTTTAAATTCGTTCCCGCGATGAACTTTCTTTTATCGCCACCAATAACTTTTAAATTATGAGATTCTTGTCTTGACAGGAATGATGCTTATGAAACAATATCACGACCTAGTAAAACACGTTTTAGAAAACGGTAACGAAAAAGGAGATCGCACAGGCACCGGTACAAAAAGTGTTTTTGGGCACCAAATGAGATTTGATTTAAGTGATGGTTTCCCTATGGTAACAACTAAGAAACTTCATTTGAAATCTATTGTTTATGAATTGCTTTGGTTTTTAAAAGGTGATACAAACACAAAATACCTAACCGAAAATGGTGTACGTATCTGGAATGATTGGGCAGATGAAAATGGTAACTTAGGCCCTGTTTACGGTCATCAATGGCGTAACTGGAATAATGATGAGATTGACCAAATTAAAGAGGTTGTACACGCACTAAAAAACAACCCGAATAGTCGTAGGATGATGGTTTCCGCTTGGAACCCTTCCGTCTTACCAGATACTTCAAAAAGTTTCAGTGAAAATGTAGCTAATGGTAAAGCTGCTTTGCCACCATGTCACGCCTTTTTTCAATTTTATGTGGCGAATGGTAAACTATCTTGTCAGTTATACCAGCGTAGTGCAGATATCTTTTTAGGTGTCCCTTTTAATATTGCAAGTTATGCACTATTCACTATGATGATGGCACAAGTTTGTGGTTATGAAGCTGGAGAATTCATCCATACGTTTGGAGATGCTCATATTTACAGTAATCATTATGAGCAATTAGAATTGCAGCTTTCAAGAGATATTCGTCCGCTTCCAAAAATGATTCTAAACCCTGAAATTAAAGATATATTTGATTTTGATTTTGAAGATTTTACTTTGGTAGATTACAATCCGCACCCGCATATTAAAGGGATTGTAGCTGTTTAATAATCTTGAAATTTTGGATTAAGAAACTCCACAGTAGATGATGCCTTAAGTATTCCAGTAGAAAGCTCACGGAGAGCCACGTGCGGAGCCTAGCAAAGAAAAATCCGATTCTTCGGTAACATCCGAAAATAATTTTAAAATTAAAAAGCACCTCAAACGAGGTGCTTTTTAAGCTTTTATTGGTGCGGCTATTATAGGTTTACAACACTATTTTCTGCACCCGCAAAATCATTCCATGCGTAAGCATCGGCAGCGTCGTCATTAACGTAAACACCATCAACAACGTACTTAAATTCATAAGAACTCCCAGCTTCTAAATCAAGAGTTCCTTTAAATGTACCATTTTTCAATTTTTTAAGCGGTGCTTTTTTAGCATTCCATTCATTGAAAGATCCAACAACAGAAACCTTCTTCGCTTCTTCAGCAGGTAAAGAAAAAGTGACTTTACAAACTGGTTTACTTTTTAAGAATT
>Ga0213861_10001371_pt1 | contig 21482 bp, 24 predicted proteins | sample PICome_4_FD_160110 | JGI IMG/M metagenome (GOLD analysis project Ga0213861, IMG submission 160110) | Coastal seawater microbial communities near Pivers Island, North Carolina, United States - PICO131 | ecosystem: Environmental > Aquatic > Marine > Coastal | place: USA: North Carolina... | reverse complement strand
CCGATGTTCGAGCATGGGTATCTCTCCGATCACGCTTCAGGCGACGAGCTGGAGTTCTATATTGTGCTGGTTGCGCCGACCGACGACAATGTCCCTGGGCTCACACCTCGACTGGCGTTGAAACGCCCAGGCGACCGGATCTTCCTTGGCTCCAAAGTGGCCGGGCGTTACACCCTGAACCCAGTGGTGGACCCGGCACGCACGTGTGTCTTCTTCTCGACCGGCACCGGCGAGGCACCACATAATGCGATGGTTACTGAGTTGCTGCGCAAGGGCCACCATGGGCCCATGGTTTCTGCAGTGACCGTGCGCCAATGGGACGACCTCGGCTACCGGAGTGAGCACGAAAAGCTCGACGCTCGGTACCCCAACTATCACTATCTGCCATTGCCCACCCGCGAGCCTGACTTCCCCAAGACGTATCTGCAAGATGTCATTACCAAGGGAATGCTTGCAACTCATTGCGGAATCGACCTCGACCCAGACACTACCGACGTGTTCCTGTGTGGCAATCCGTCGATGATCGGTCTTCCCGAAGGTGACCCAGAGGAATGGCCCGAGGTCACCGGCGTGGTCGAACTGTTGACTAAACGGGGATTCACGCTCGACCGTCGCGGTGACCCGGGAAATATCCACTTCGAGGAATACTGGTAGACGCAGCGAGCCGCTCGGGTTCAGCAGATAACGTACAATTGTGGTCGCAACCGACGTCGATACCGATGCTGCAGATCAGCCAGAACGGCTGTTTAGCCAGTCGATCCTGATCTCGGGCATTCGGTGCCTGCTGACCTATCTGCTCTTCCCGTTCATCTTCCCAATCATCGGTGTTACTTCCGGTATCGGGTCCACGATTGGTCTTATCGTAGGAACCATCGCCATCGTGGCGAACGTCTTCAGCATCCGTCGGTTCCATCGCGCCGATCACAAGTACAAGTGGCCGGTCAGCGCACTCAACGCGGGTGTCATCGTGTTGCTTGTCGTTCTGATTGTTTTCGACGCGAACGACCTGTTTTCGTAGCCGAAGCAACGTGTACCTGGCACCGCGGTGCAGTGCAGGTCTAACGTGTTTTCATGGAACCAGTTCGTTACGTCGATCTTCTGAACCAGCGGTACAAAGCCCAGGGGTTTCCGCCGTATCAGTGGACGGTCAATGAACCTACCTCCCTCACTGCGCTCGACAAGCCACTGTCACAGTGTCGGGTGTCGATGCTGACTTCGGGCGGTGTATCTCACTGCTCGATGCCCACCTGGGATGCCTACGCCCGCAATGACTTCCGCCTCGATACCGTCGATCCGGCTGCCACGCAGGCCGACTTTACGGTGAGTGACAGCTACTACGACACCACTGACGCCGAGATCGACGTCAACACAGTGTTCCCGATCGACCGCCTTCGTGAACTCGAGACCGATGGCACCATTGGTTCGGTCGCTCCCCGGCTGTGGAGCGGTTTCATGGGTCGTATCTACAAACGGACCCACGTTCTCGAGGAGGCGGCACCGGCATTGGCCGAGGAGCTGCACGACGACGACGTCGATCTGTTCCTTCTGGTACCGGCTTGACCGCTTGACCACCAGACAGTTGGTCTGGTCGCACGAGTAATCGAAGCCGCTGGCATCCCCACCGTGCTTGTTTCCACAGGCCGAGACCTGACCGAGTTGGTCAGGCCACCCCGGTCCATGTTCGTCAACTTCCCCATGGGCAACCCATTTGGCCCAGCAAACAAACCCGACTACCAGCGTGACATCCTCCGGACGGCTCTGGAGATGGTGAACCGGATCACCACGGCGGGAGAGATCGTCGACGTCAAGGATTCCTGGCAGAACGATTTCACCGAAAAGGTCACGAAGAGCCTGCTGGCCATGTGAGTCAGCCGACACAAGCAGACATAAGACAGTTGTTTCTGGGGCCTGTGGAGACTGCCTAGGTGGGTCTGTCTGGCACTGGTGTGTCCGCTACCGGTTTGACTTCGCTGAAGCGGTCAACGGCCCGTAACGCAGGGAACGCGAACCAACCGACGCCGACAACAATCAACGTGCCGATGCCTCCGATTACGACGGCCGGAGCGAGTCCCCACCACGCGGCGGTCTCGCCGGACTCGTAGGCGCCGAGCTCGTTTGAGCCGCCAATAAAAACGTTTTCGACAGCGAGCACGCGCCCTCGCATCGATTCGGGCGTGGCCAGTGGAACGATGCTTGCCCGAATAAAAACACTCACCTGATCGGTGGCGCTGAGGACGGCGACCGCCAACGCTGCGACAATAAAGCTTCTGGTGATGCCGAGCGCGATCGTGGCCAGACCAAAGATGGCGATCATGGCGAATAGCGTTGGCCCCGCCTTTCGCTTGAGTGGGCTGATGGACAGCACGAGTGCGGCCAAAGCAGCCGCTGCGGCAGTGGCGGCCCGCAGGATGCCAACGCCGAGATCGACATCTTCGATGCCAAGGCGTTTGTCCACAATTGCCGGCAGAAGCGCCACGGCCCCGCCGAACAACACCGCAAATAGATCGAGTGAGATGGCGCCGAAGATGATCTGATTGCGTCGGATGAAACGCAACCCCTCGACCGCGTCGCGTATCGCCTGTCGAGGTCCCGATACGGAATCGAGTTTGGCCGTTGCTGGTTTGGTGATACCGGCCAGCACCAGAATCGCCACCATCTGCGCTACTACAACCAGCGCGTAGGGGAGCACATGTGAGGCCTTGTTGGCGAATGCGCCAACGAGCGGGCCAACGATCAACGAGACCTGGAAGGTCAACGACCGCAGAGCGATGATGCGTTCGAGCGCTCCCTCGGGTGCCAGGTCGATCGGGAGCGCCCGGCTGGCTGGCGTGCCTACCGCTCGGCCAACGCCATTCACTGCCAACAGCAGGAAGATCGGCAGAACACTCGTTGGATCGGTGGCGGCGTAGGCCATCATTCCCAGCGATGCGATGATCGTGATTACCAGGCCGGCACCAAATACATGACGACGGTCGAAGCGATCAGCAATGGTGCCAGTGAATGGCGATAACAACAGGATCGGCACGAACTGCGCCAATCCGACCAGCCCGAGGTCCCGCTCGCTGTCGGTGATGGCGAAGACCTGAAGCCCGATGACCGTTGCCAATACCGAGAACGCAAACGTCCCACAGGCCAATGCGACCAGCAGCAACTTGATCTCGTAGGGGACCTTGACTCGCGCTGTCACCGCGGCAGGTTATTGGTCGGACGTCGACCGCGGCTATCTGCGACGAGAGAGATGGCACGGCGGTCGTGTGCGAGGCCGTTGCCGTTGGAACAGCCATCCGAACTCACGAGGCCTTGGCTCAGATGCGAGGCGGGAAGAACCCGTCGGGGATGCTGATGTCGTCTATTGACAGGTCGGCGATACCGGACTTACCCATGCCGAGCAGGGTGGCGTCCATGCCGCTGCGCAGAATGTCTAGAACGTTCTCGACGCCGGCCTGGCCGTTGGCGGCGAGGCCCCACAGGTAGGCACGGCCGATCATTACCGCTTCGGCACCAAAGGCCAATGCCTTGACGACATCGGAGCCCCGGCGGATCCCACCATCCATGATCACCTGAATTTCGCTGCCGACTGCGTCGACGACTTCGGGTAGGACCCGGATCGGTGCAGGTGAACTGTCGATGTTGTTGCCGCCATGGTTTGAGACCGAGATTGCGGTTGCGCCGGCCTGTACCGCTCGCTTGGCTTCGTCAGGTCGGCCAATGCCCTTGATCATGAACTCGCCGCCCCATTCTTCGATGAGTCCTGCGACGTCGTCCCAGCTGGGGGGAGGGGTGCTCATCCATGTGCCGTAGGCCTCAAAGAATCCAGGCACTGGTGCGCCGCCGGTAGGGAAGTTGGGAACGCCCAGGTCGGGGAGCTGTTTGGTCTTCAACCAGCTCATCAGCCACTGGGGGCGGGTCAGAACGTCGGGTGCGTGTTCGATGGCGGTTTTCAGGTCGATCTTTTCGGGGATCGATGGGCTACCCCAGTCGCGGCCGTGGGAGAAGGACCAGTCGAGTGTCAGGATCATGCCGGCGGCGCCGGCGTTGCGAGCCCGTTCCATACGGGCACTCATGGAGTCGCGATCGCCGGCCCAGTAGATCTGGAAGAACGTTTGGGGGTTAGCTGCAACGACGTCTTCGAGTGGTTTGCTGCCAAACGAACTGAGTCCCATAGGCACGCCACGGGCAGCGGTGGCACGAGCCACGGCGACTTCACCCTCGGGGTGTACTGCCTGCACGCCGGTTGGCGAGATCATCACAGGCATCGAGGCTGGCTGACCCATGATCGTGGTCGCCATCTCGCGGTGAGCGTGCTGTCCTGCAGCTACCGGACGCAGTCCGAGTTGATCAAACGCAGACAGATTGTCGTCACGAGAGATACCAGCTTCAGCGCCAGCGACGATGGCGCCATACACCGAACGAGGAAGACGCTTTTTCGAGCGAGCTTTGGCGACAGCAACGGTTTCAAACCACGGATTTCCCACAGGATGAGCCTAAGACGACGACTTCCGACAGCCACCTTCCGAGCAATTGCCTTCTAACGTTGCGGTGTGGAGTTGGCGAAACAGGTCTGGCAAGAAGTTGATGTCACTGCGATATTGCTTATCCCACTTGGCTCGACAGAACAGCACGGACCTCACTTGCCGATGGACACCGATGCCCGTATCGCCGAGGCGATCGCCGCTGGCGCTGCGGACGTGTTACCTGGGGTGGCCGTCGCCCCGACACTGCCGTATGGGGCGAGTGGTGAACATGCTGGCTTTGCCGGAACACTGTCGATTGGCACCGAAGTGCTCCGGACCGTCATTGTTGAGCTGACTCGATCTGCTGCCTTGACGTTTGACAGGATCGTCTTTGTGAATGGCCACGGTGGTAACTACGCAGGCATCGCTGGCGCTATTGCACAGCTGCATGCCGAGCAGCACGACGTCACATCGTGGTCACCGTCTATCCCCGGCGGTGATGCTCACGCTGGTCGCACCGAGACGTCACTCATGCTGGCCATAGCGCCGGAATCGGTTCGGCTCGACGCCGCCGAGCCGGGAAACACTGCACCGCTGGCCGAGATCATCGATGACCTTCGTTCTGGAGGTGTCGTCGCTGCATCACCCAACGGCGTACTGGGCGATCCTGCAGGAGCCTCGGCCGAAGAAGGTCGCATCCTCCTGCAGCAGTTGGTGTCGAATCTGGTCGCAACGCTCGAGACTGTCGACACTGTCATCGGGCACAACTAGCGTTTCGAGCATGGAAGAACGAGACCGTGCGGCGCACCTCAGCAACCTTGAGTAGAAGGTCATCGACCGTCTACCGGCTACTTCGCTGCACCATCCGTATCTTGCACGAAATGAATAATCTTCGCATCGCTGTGGCTACGCAGCTAGACCCGGGGTCTCGCCTTGGACCTGGACCCGGTGGATGGTGCGAGCGTCGTCGCCATGGTCGTGCACGGCATAGTGCAGGACTGAACGGTTGTCCCACATGACAAGGTCGCCAGCGTTCCATTGGTGCCGTGACTGAAAGTCAGGCCGGGCTGAGTGCTCGAACAGAAAGTCCAGCAGGCCGCGGCTTTCGGAGGTGCGCCAGCCCTTGAACTTGGTGGTGAACGCACGGCAGACGTAGAGAGCCTCGTCACCCCGATCCTCGTGGCGGCGGACGACCGGGTGGACAGCCCGTGGCGCATCTGCCGGATCTTTGCGATAAAGGCGGGCCAGACCCTCGGCGCTGTGCACGGCATTCGTGGCTCGAAGCTGTTCCTGCAACGTGGCGGACAGCTCGTCGAAGGCAAGATGCTGATTGGCGAAGGCCGTGTCGCCGCCAATATCGGGAGCCTCGAGCGCATACAACATCGTGATCTTCGGTGGTGTCAGCTCATAACTCATGTCGCTGTGCCAGTGTTCGTTCGGGTCCTTGGCCTTGCCCCGGTTCTGAAGCTTCATGAGCTCCGGATAGTCAGCGCCTTTGTAGAACGGGTGCTGCTGGAGCTGGCCCCATCGCCGGGCGAATGCTAGTTGATCCTCGACGGACAGGTCCTGGCCTGGAAACGCCAACACCAGATGCTCGGCAAACGCGGCCTGAATGGCGGCGAACTCGGCGTCGTCGATGGAGCGCAGATCCACGCCGCGAACCAGACCACCCAGCGGCGCCCCAAACTTCGTGATCTCAACCATTCGCTCAGTCTCGCACGAGGATCTCTTGCGAGTGCCAGGGACTGTCATGTTTAGCGTTTGGGGCCTCGTGGCAACGGATGTTGATCGCTGCAGCCAAGCGGTTCCGCGGCAACATGACGGTGCCAGGCACCGTCATGTTAAGCGTCGTCATGTGTAGATATTCGTTGTTAGAAGTCGGTTTCGACGCCGCCTTCGGCGATGCGGCGGTCAACGAACTCGTTCACGGCTGCCTCGCGGTCGGCATCGAACGGTGGGGTTTGGTACTCGGCCAGGAGCGTTCGGTAGAGCGACGCAGCTTTCTGATCTGCGGTTGGCGAGCCAGCTTCTTCCCAGGCTTCGAAGTTTCGCCAGTCGCTGATCATCGGGGCGAAGAACGCAGTGCGGTAGCGGTCCTGCGTGTGTTGGGTGCCAAAGAAGTGGCCCCCAGGGCCGACCTCGTCGATGGCATCGAGCGCCATGGTGGCTTGGTCCACGACAAGCGGAGCCAAGAACGAGCCGACCATATTGATCAGGTCGGCATCGAGCACCATCTTCTCGAACGATGCTCGTAGCCCGCCTTCGAGCCAACCGGCGCCGTGATAGACCACGTTGGCGCCGCCCATGACCGCACCCCACAACGAGAACACGGATTCGTAGGCGGCCTGAGCATCGACGGCGTTCGCTGCGTTCACGTTCGACGAGCGATATGGCAGCCCGTATCGCCGGGCTAGTTGGCCACCGAGCATGGCCGACTGCATGAACTCAGGCGTGCCGAACGCGGGTGATCCCGACTTCATGTCGACGTTCGAGGTGAAGCCGCCGTAGACAATGGGCGCGCCCCGGCGAACGATCTGGGACAAGGCGATGCCGACAAGTGCTTCGGCGTTCTGTTGCACGACCGCACCGGCAATCGTGACCGGGGCCATGGCTCCGGCGAGCGTGAACGGTGTGATGATCGACGCCTGACCTCGACCGGCATATTCGATGATGCCGGTGGCCATCGGGTGGTCGAGCCGCAAAGGCGACGACGTGTTGATCACCGTGTAGACGATCGATTTCTCGTCGACCTCGTCGTCGGTGAGTCCGTGCGCTAACCGCAAGATCTCAAGCGCGTCACGGTTGCGCTGCGCTCCCAAGCTGTATGCATTCACCGGCTTGTCGCTGAGCGTGACGATGTCGCGGATCGCATGCAGGTGCCGGACCGACGCATGGATATCGGCCGGTTCGACCGGATATCCCGCGTGCAACTGCACGGCGTTCAGGTGCTGACTGAGCTTGACGAGGTCGATGAAGTCCTGGTGGTTGCCGGTCCGGCGTCCACCGACAATATCTCCAGAGTTTGGTGGACTACCCACAGCGGTGAAGACGACATTGTCACCTCCGATCTGTTGACTCCTGGCTGGATTACGGGCATGCATCGTGAACTCTGCCGGGGCCGAGCCAACAAAGTCCAGGATCATCTCGGGGTCGAAACGCATGCGATCGCCGTCCAAGCTTGCACCATTTTGGAGGAACAGCTGCTGGGCCTGAGGGAGCAGGACGTCCATACCGGTCGTGCTCAACAACGTGAGTGACGCCTGATGGATAGCTTCGAGCTCATCATCGGAGACAACCCGGGTTGGCTCGAATGCCCGCCGATGGGCACGCGGCGCCGGTTGTTCGATGATCTTGGGCCCGGTGTCTACCCGGCGTCCCTTGCGGCGTGGCCTGGCCGGATGTTCGGCCGTTTCCTCAGTCACAACCGAGAGAGTACGCCCCCGGCCGCCTGGCCTCAGCGTTCGTCCATGACTCCTGCTCATCACCCATATGTTCGACGACGCCGACTCTCCCGCCACCTACCTCCGGACTACCTTCGGCACAACATGCAGGTAGAGGCCGCTGCACATCGAGCGAAGCCCAGGGAACCCGTGCGAATGATCAAACATAGACGCGCTCGTGTCCACGCGAAACGGAGATTGCCTACACCAGCCGCAGTGTTGCCACGGAATGTAGCGATGAGTCGATCATCGACGCCGGTGCGGACGGCCACATCGTAGATGCCGACTTTGCCTCGCAGGCTTTGCTCGGTCGCCGTGGCCACCAGCACGCCACCAAGCTGGGTTCCGGCGGCGCGTAGTTCTCCGCCGAGGTCATGTGCCGCCGTGTCGGACAGAACAGTTAGATCAGGAAGGCTTGGCGCCTAGCGAGACTGGGCGTCGCGAGTGGTCTTGTGATGGCTGAGGCACCACACCAGCAGCCGAAGCCGCAGCAACTGCCTCGTCGGCATGGCCGAGTGCGCAGTCGGGATCAGGGCCGTCGAGTGGGATGCCGGTGAAGAACTTGGCCGCCATGCAGCCACCGCCACAGGCGTCGTAGGCGTTGCAGGAAGCACAGGCTCCAGCGGCACCCGGTTCACGCAATTCTTGAAATAGGTCGGACTCGCGCCACACCGAAGCGAAACCGCCGGTGTCACGCACATTGCCAGCCATGAACTCGTCGTGGATCACGAACGGGCAGGCGTAGACATCGCCGATTGGGTCGATCAGGCACACGATGCGACCAGCACCACACATGCTCAGACCCGGCAGTGTTTCGCCGGTGTCCTTGCCGAGCGCGTTCAGGTGGAAGAACGAATCGCCAGTCAATACATCGGGGTGATCCATGATCCAGCGGAAGATCTGCTGTTGCTGTGGATGGGTCAAGCGCAGGTCCTGATACGAGTCGACGCCTCGGCCCGACGGACGCAACCGGGTCACCCGTAACTGTGCGCCGTACTCGTCGGCCATCTTCTTGTAATCGTCGAGTTGGTCGACATTGTGGCGAGTGGCCACGATGGAGATCTTGAACTCGCCAAAGTTTGCGTCGGCCAGATTGTCCATGGCCCGGCGAGCGGCTTCCCATGAACCCTTGCCTCTGACGGCGTCGTTGGTTTCTGCATCGAAGCCGTCGAGCGAGATCTGGATATCGAGCAGGTCGGTAGCGGCGAAACGTTCGGCGGCTGCTTTGTCGATGTAGTAGCCGTTGGTCGAGAATTTGACGCCGACGTTGCGGCTCACGGCATGGTCGACGATGTCGAGGAAGTCCTTGCGGATCATTGGTTCGCCGCCGCCGAGGTTCACATAGAACACCTGTAGGTCGGCGAGTTCATCAACCACGGCGAGTGCTTCGGCGGTGGTGAGTTCTTTGGGGTCGCGACGCCCCGACGAACTCAGGCAGTGCACACACGCCAGGTTGCAGGCGTAGGTGAGTTCCCACGTGAGGCAGATGGGGGCATCGAGGCCACCCTTGAGCTGCTCAACAAGCGGAGGGACCGCCTGTGTCTTTGTGCTTGCTGACTTCGAGATCAGCGTCAGTGGAGAGGACTGGGTGGCGGTCATGGTTTACCCAACAGAAGAGATGGCGGTAGTAACGGGTTCGATCACGCCAGCTTCGGCAAGCGAGGCTAAGGCCTTCACATGGGCCTGGCGGCTGCGATCATCGGTTGGTTCAACGATGGCTTCGATAGCAGCATCGGCAGAGTCATGGTCGACGAGACCATCGACCAATTGGACCAGCACGGCGGACTTCAGAAAGACAAGCCTTCGGGTATCGAAGTGGTACGCCAGCGCTCCGAAAGGTTCGGGCCGGAGCCCGATCTTGGCGCTGCGTTCCCACTTCGCTGACGAGTCAAAGGCGAGCGGGTGGTCCGCCTGCGGTCTTTTTTGAGTTGCAGCGTCGGCGGACCCGCTAGGCATGACAGTAACGCTGCTCTAGTAGACGCCGCACATGCCGTCGATGGAGATCTCCTCGACGAGCAGTTCTTCTTCTACGAGCGCTTCTTCGACAGCGGTTACTTCTGGTTCGGTCTTTGGTTCCATGAGAATCCCCCGGGGTTAACGTACGTTGCGTGTCGATGCAACAAGTGCGATTGGAACTCGATTCCAACGTTCGACGTAGTTCTAACGGTACCGCACTAATGGGGGGCTCCCCATTTCGCCTGATTCGTTTGTCTGCGGCCGGGTCACAGTTGCTGAATGACTGGCTTACGGGCACGGCAACGCTGGCTTCAAGTGAAGCCACCAAGCTGCGCGACAGACTGATCCGAGGTGGAATGGTGCACCCGGTATTCAGCCCGGTGCCCACCAACTCGCCTGAAGTGACCTCAGCGTTCGTGGTGCCGGTGCACAACGATTCCGACGGTCTCGATCGGCTACTGGGAGTGTTGCGTTCGTACTCGCCCGAAAGCCAGATTGTCGTGGTGGACGACGCATCCGCTGACGTTTCTTCTGTGGCCGCGATCGTTGCCGCCCATGGCGCGGATTTAGTCCATCACGACGTCAACCGAGGGCCGGCGGCAGCCCGCAACACAGGCTGGCGAAACGTGCTCCAACCAAAAGTTACCTCCCCAGGGGACGTAACTTTTCGACCTGAGGTGATGGTGTTTGTCGACGCAGATGTCGTGCCGAGAGCTGCCGCAATACAAACTTTGCTTGCCCACTTTGTCGACCCAGCAGTTTCTGTTGTGGCGCCACGGGTAGCGGCTGAGCCTGGCGCCGACCGGATTGCGGCGTACGAGGCCGACAATTCGCCACTCGATATGGGAAGTGATGCAGCCCTGGTGTTCCCCGGCACCCGCACCTCCTATGTGCCGTCGGCAATGTTGGTCGTGCGAACCAACATGCTCGAGGAAGCTGGGGGTTTCGACGAGGCTATGCGTTACGGCGAAGACGTCGACATGGTGTGGCGACTCATCCAACACGGGCACCTTGTCCGGTTCGAGCCGGCTGCGGTGGCCCACCATCGCAACCGGCCGTCAGTTGCTGCGTTCGCCCGTCAGCGATTCTCCTACGGTTCCTCGGCGGCCGAGCTCTCGGCTCGCCACGGCGACAAGGTCTCGCCGCTGCAGCTTCCGGCCAACATCACCATGACCACGCTGGGCCTGCTCTTTGGCGGACGCCGACTTCGGTTGGTTGCTGCTGCGGCCACAGCCAGCAGCATCGTGGCGTTAACCCGCAAACTCATTGGCAAAGTCGACGTTCCCGTAAAAGAAGCCGCTCGGCTAACTGTCATGACGCACGGGTATGCCGTGCATGGTCTCGCTGCAGCGGCGACCCGATCCTGGGCACCCCTGTTGGTGTGGACAAGCAGGAGTCGACAGGCGCTTGCCGCCGCTCTCGTTGTCCCCGCAATGATCGACTGGTTCCGCACCCGGCCAGCGAACAATCTGGTGACCCACACCGCATTTCGGGCGCTCGACCACGGCTCGTACTGCGCCGGAGTTTGGGCTGGCGTATTGCGATCTGGCTCAGTTGCTGCTTTGCTGCCCAAGGTGCGAATTGGCAACAACTCATGACTGACTCGGAACTTCCCCTGCGCCAAGCAGTGCGGGCGCTCATGATCGACCCGACTGACCGGGTCCTCATGGTCAAGCTCTTCCTGGAACGCAACGGCTGGACCGGATGGGTCTTGCCTGGCGGTGGTATCGAAGACGGCGAAGATCTTCCGACGGCGCTCCGACGAGAACTCCTCGAGGAGACCGGCCTAGCCGAGGCGTTTATCGGACCTGTCGTGTGCCGCCGCACCCAGCGCGGCCCAGGGATTGCTCCGGGTTACGGCGGGCAGCAGGAAGATATTCATCTGGTGCCATGTCGCCAATTTGCGCTCGCGCCAGCCTTGGCTGAGCACGAACTACGGGGCGAAGGGATCGTCGACATGCGCTGGTTCACACCAGCCGAGTTACACGAGACGAACGACAAGGTGGTGCCCGAGGGGCTCGCTGAGCTCGTTGGACGGGTTCTCGAGTTCGGTGGTTCCATCGAGCCCGTGATCATCGACATCACCGAACGGCCCGCGTAGAAAGCGTTGAACGCCAGCGTGAAGTTGGGGTCTGTCGCGTTCCGCATTTTGGGAGCGCCTCATCAGAAGTGTTCACGCACTGGTGTTTGGCCTGTGCTCGACTCAGTCTTCGAGCAGAATCCCCAATTCAATTGTCAATCATGGTGCTAGGTAGAAGCCCGTTACCAAGTGAAAATGGTCGAGACACTGCGTCTCGAACGTCCTAAGGAGCAGCAGGGCCTCGAGGGCCGCAGCTATCCGGGAGGACATAACAACCGAGTTGTGCGAAAATTTCTAGGCATTGCCTTTGCATTCCCCCTGTCGTCTTCATCGTGTCGACGATCTTCCTTCTGGGGTTCTGGGGGTGTCGGCTGTGTCGTATCCCGCTCGATCTCCCTTATCACTTTGAATCGCCAAGCGGGAGCGTTGGGCGTACTGTGGCCGGATGGGTGAAGATGGTGATTGGACATGGGTGCTTGAGCGTCAATGCGAAGAGTGCGGGTACAAAGCTGATGCGCTGAGTCGAAACAAGCTTGGGCCGCGGGTTCGAGCTGTTGGTGGCGCGTGGCGTGAGTTGCTGGGGCGCGGTCCTGGCGTCCAGAGCCTTCGTGACGGTGATGACCGCACCTGGACGCCTCTTGAGTACGGCTGCCATGTGCGTGACGTATTTAAGATCTTTGAAGAGCGCAGTCGCCAGATGTTGAAGAAACGCAAACCCCCGACGTTCAAGGACTGGAACCAGGAAGTCGAAGCGGTCAAAAGCGACTACGCCGGCCAGGATCCAGCCAAGGTCGCGTATGACCTGGCATCGAACGCCGGCAAGTTCGCTGACCTGCTTGATCGGGTTGACGACAACGAGTGGGACAAGGAAGGGTTTCGGAGCGACGGTCCCCGTTTTACCGTCGAATCCTTAGCTCGTTACATGCTGCACGATGTCGAGCACCACCTGTGGGACGCCCGCGAGCAGTTGGATGGCTGAGCTGTCAGATTCTGTGGTCCCGGCCCGCTTCGCTAGTCTGAGGCGACTATGGCGGAACTCGATCACATTGTCTTTGCATGTCCCGATGTTGACGAAGGCACACGCATCATCCACGACCTCACCGGTGCTACCGCTGTTGTTGGTGGCCCTCATGTCGGCAGGGGAACGCACAACACGCTGCTGACCTTCGACGATCGCACCTACTTTGAGATTATCGGTATCGATCCGGATCAACCGGAACCTGAACGTGCACGGGGGTTCGGCCTCGACGATCTCGAGGGGCCCAAACTGGTGGCGTTTGCCGTGCACACGATTGGCGATGAGACGCTCGATGGTCTCGCTCAAGTCGTTCGTGATGCTGGCTTCGACCCCGGTACTCATATGGCAATGAGTCGCATGAAACCCGACGGTGTACTCCTCGAATGGGAACTGACGGCTGGCGGCGACACCGGGTTTCGACTCGACGGCGGTATCCCGTTCGCAATCGATTGGCTCGGCGGCCCAAGTCCGGCAGCATCGCTGCCATCAATGGGATCACTTGTGAGGCTCTCGGTCACGAACCCCGATGAACGGGTTGGAACAGTGCTCACCGGTCTGGGCCTGAGCGACTCAGTCGAATTCATCGTTGGCCCGGCAAACCTCACTGTCACCATCGACACCCCAAACGGCATCGTCGAACTCTCCTAGATCTGCGCCGTGGGGTCTGACCCTCCGTCACGAGGGGTCTGACCCTCCATGACGTGACTCCTACCCGCCGTCATCGAGAGCGACGGGATCGTAGATGCTTGCGGCGGTCATCGCATGCGTCGTAGCTAGGTTGCGAAGCGGTCCGGGACCGTCAATGTGGTGGGTGGAAAACAGCGTTGGCGGAGCTTGCGGGGCCAACGCTGACTACCTCCAGCCACAGCGGTGGCTTGTAGGCCGGTCGCATCGATGATGACATGGCGTGGTACTCAGTGATCGGCAGGCCAGTTGTGCCACCAACCAAGGTGCGAATGTGACGAGTGTCGGGAATGGTTCGCGCAATCGGTGGCTCAATTCGCATGAAACCTTTCCAACTGCGAAAGTCTGTGGGGTAGGGAAGCATCTCTATCAATAACACGTTAGTAGTCATGTCCACCACCGTCCGTTCGGCCCTTCCGATCGGTGCCGCCGATCTCGTAGCTCGCTTTCACCGCACTGTGGTAAACGAGGACTCTGAATCCGCCTCCCGTCGAGGCTCTATCTAGGAGAGATAATGTTCCGTCGTCAACCCGCACCTCCTCCAGCCCCTGAAGACTGCATGCCCGGTCGTGCCAACGCGATCCCTGTCGCAGACGCCCATCACGTGTTGGGTACGCCGCTCCAGGGTCCCTGGCCCGATGGTATGAACACACTGGTCGTCGGCATGGGTTGTTTCTGGGGCGCCGAGCGATTCTTCTGGCAGATGCCAGGCGTCTACTCAACTGCTGCTGGTTACTCGGGTGGCACAACGCCGAACCCGACCTACGAAGAGACCTGCACGTCGATGACCGGGCACACCGAAGCCGTGCTCATTGTGTTTGACCCCACCCTGGTCACCCTAGAGCAACTGTTCAAGGTGTTCTGGGAAAATCATGATCCGGTGCAGTTCATGGGCCAAGGCAATGATGTTGGCAGCCAATACCGGTCGGCGATCTACACGAATTCGCCGGAACAGGCAGCTGCCGCATCGGCAAGCCGCGATCAGTACCAGGCCAAGCTGACAGCAGGCGGCTTCGGCGAGATCACCACCGAGATCGCCGCCGAAGGCGAGTGGTACTACGCCGAGGATTACCACCAGCAGTACCTGGCCAAGAACCCCGGAGGTTATTGCAACCACGGTTTCTGCCAGGTCTCCTATTCCTGACACCACCACTCGGTTGCACGTCAGGTTCCAATCGCATGGTCTGCCACCGCAATCGGAGCCAATCAAATCCCTGATCGACCACTCCGCAACTCCGACAGGAGAGACGTCATGACGAATCCCACCAAGACTGAACTTCGCGCCCGGCTTACGCCCGAGCAGTACAAGGTCACCCAGAAGGCCGGCACCGAACGAGCTTTCTCGGGCGAATACTGGAATACCAAGACACCCGGTATCTATCGGTGTGTGGTCTGCGAGCTTGACCTGTTTGCCAGCGACGACAAGTACGACTCAGGCACGGGATGGCCGTCGTTCACCACCGAAATTGCTGATGGTCGGGTGTCGTTGCACTCCGATCGGAAGTTCCTGATCAAGCGGACCGAGGTCCGTTGCGCCAGCTGCGACGCGCATCTCGGTCATGTGTTCGGCGACGGTCCTTCTGATGCTGGCGGTCAGCGGTACTGCATGAACTCGGCAGCTCTTATCCTTGATGAGCACGACAGCGATCAGGAGTCCACCCCATGACGGCCGTTAGCACGCTGTTCGATTTCGACAACACCTATGCACGCGAGCTCGAGGAGCTGGTGGTTGCCTGGCAACCCGACGAGGTTCCAGCACCATCGCTGGTCGTGACGAATGGTGACCTGGTCCAAGAGCTCGGCCTCGACTCCGATGATCTCGACGGGCCAGTTGGGGCATCCGTCCTGTCAGGCAACACCCTTCCCGACGGAGCGACGCCGGTGGCGATGGTGTACGCGGGGCATCAATTCGGTGGGTATTCGCCTCGGTTGGGCGACGGGCGCGCGGTTCTGCTGGGAGAGATCGTCGACGTCGATGGGAAGCGCCAAGACCTTCATCTCAAGGGTTCTGGTCGCACGCCACTCTCTCGAGGCGGCGATGGCAAAGCCACACTCGGTCCAATGTTGCGCGAGTTTGTCATCGCAGAGGCGATGCATTCGCTCGGCGTTCCCACGACCCGTGCGCTCGCCGTGGCCGTCACCGGCGAAGAAATCGCACGTAACGGCATGGAGCCGGGTGCGGTGTTGACTCGAGTCGCGTCCAGCCATCTGCGGGTTGGCACGTTCGAATACTCAGCCCGAGCAGGCGACGCTGATGCGTTCAAGAAGCTCGTGGAGTACTCGATAGACCGGCACTACCCCCACGTGCGCGAGACAGAGCAGCCATATTTGGCCTTCTTCGAGGCCGTGCTCGAGAACCAAGCAGCCCTCATTGCCAAGTGGATGTTGCTCGGTTTCGTTCACGGCGTGATGAACACCGACAACGTGACCATCTCTGGCCAAGGGATTGACTATGGGCCATGTGCGTTCATGGATCGTTACGACCCCGCGACCGTGTTCAGTTCGATCGACCACGGTGGCCGATATGCGTATGGCAATCAGCCACGAATCACCACCTGGAACCTGGCCCGACTTGCCGAGACGCTGGTGTCGCTTGTCGACGATGACTTCGACGTCGCTGCTGAGTCGCTCACGTCTGCACTCAACGGGTTCGACGATCGTTATCGGTCACACTGGATCGTTGATATGCGAGCCAAGTTGGGCATTGTTTCCGAGGGAGCTGGCGACGGCGACTTCTTCGATGAACTGCTGTCGCTGATGCAAACTGCACAACTCGACTACACCGGTACGTTCCGGGCCCTGGCTGCCATGCTGCGTGACGCCACCACTCCGTCGGTATTCGGTGCCGACAATCTCATCGCCGCTCACTGGGTGACTCGCTGGAGGGCACAACTAGATGTGCAAGGGGTCGACCTGGCCCTGGTGGCGGATTCTATGGATGCTGTGAACCCGGTGTACATCCCTCGGAATCATCTGGTCGAGGAAGCGTTGGCCGCCGCCAATCAAGGCGATATGAAGCCGTTCGAAGAGCTGCTCGACGTCGTGACTCATCCCTTCATCGAACGCGATGGTCTCGACCGTTTCGCGCAACCCGCCCCCGACGGTTTCGAGCGCGGCTTCAAGACGTTCTGCGGTACCTGATTGTCCCGTCGCCTTGTAAGTGCACGTTTCTGAACCGATTGGGCGAATACTCGCATTACTTGGTTCAGAAGCGTTTGGTCTGTGGGCTTCTCAGTCGGCGATGAGAGCGAAGGCGGCGGGGACGTCCGAGGGTCCGGCCAACTTGGCCCACTTGGCGCCGACTGTGGCAGCGAACGCTTCGGCATCTTCGCAGTCGTCGGCCGGGGCCAGGATCGCGAGTTGTTCAAGTGCGGCTGCCTGGCGTTCGGGCGGGCCACCCTCGGTGGGCCGACAGTCCGACAAGATGATGGTTCGCTGTCGGCTGGCATTGCTGCGGGCGAGTTGGCTTTGCGCGGTGCGGAAGGCGAGTGACAAGTCGGTGGGACCGAAGCCGCGGAGCCGGAGCACGTCGTTGATCACGTCTTCGACCGGTCGTGGCTGGCCGATGCCCTTGATCACGATCGCCTTATCGCTGAAGGCAATCACGCAATAGTCGGTCTTGGTTCGCTGAGCTGCGGCCGCAGCTGCGACGGCAGCGATCGCGAGCCGGTCGCCAGTCATAGATCCACTGCGATCAATCAAGATCGCGAGCGCGGCGTCGGGTCGTGTCCACGCGTGCATGCGCAGATCGTCGACATTGGGTGGGTGGTTTGCTGCCGTGGCCATGAGTAGCGCTTCGGCGCTGCCGTCGATATCGATGTCGCCGCCGGCGTCGCTCATGGGCATGGACCGCATGCGACCCACTCCCCGAGAATGGCTTGGTGTGGTCGCGGCCAGATCGACGATCACCCGAGCGGCCAGCTGCTGGGCCAAGGCTCGGAGCCGTTCGTCGGTGGCCGAGGCCATGGCTGACAACGTGCTGAGCGCAATATCGGTGTCGGTCGTGAGCATGTGTTCGGTCGACTCGATATTCAGCTCGCCGACCTCGGGAGACATCTCCTCGAAACCTTCGTTCTTTGCTAGGTCGCGACGAGGTGTGGTCTGGCGTTGTTCCTCGTCGAGTTGAGTGCGCGCCTCATCACCCTCGAGAGTTCGTGACGGATCAAGAACGCCCCCGCCAGGGCTTACGCTTTTCCCGAGTCGTCGTCGAGCTCGTCGGGGGAGAGGCCGCTCAACTTCCAGATCTCGGCTACGACATCTTCGGGGCTGCGTCCGCTGGATTCGTGCATGCGAATGCGGCCGCTCAGCGAAGCCTTGGCGGCATCGAGGCCACACTCGTTGTCGAGGCAATCGGTGCCGCGTAGATTGCCGAGTTGGTCGGCCAGCATGACGAGGTCGATTGCGCCGCGGACCGATGAACCGATGCGAATGTCGGGGTGTTCGCGAGTCGTGCGCACGCAGCGCACGGCTCGGTCGACGAGTGTCTGTGGCGCTTCCGGAGCTTCTCGAGCGACGATTGCCTGTTCGTCGGCCTCGGATTGATAATCAACCGACACCCGGTTCACCCGGTCATAGATCGCTCCGGCGATGCGAGCGGTGCCTACGGCATCGAACGGATTCATCGCTGCCACGAGCCGGAAATCCGGATGTGCCTGAATCGTACCTAGACGAGGCACCGTGAGTTCGGCCTCGCTCATGACCGTGACCAGCAGGTTGAGGGTCTCCTCCGGGACTCGGTTGATCTCTTCGACATAGAGCAGCCCGCCATGGCGGAGCGCGTCGACGAGCGGCCCGTCGATGTACACCTCTTCGATGTAACCCTGTGAAAGCACTTGGGCAGGGTCGAAGTGGCCAGCCAGGCGTGCCGGTGTCAGTTCGGCGTTGCCCTCGACGAAGACCAGTCGCTGACCAGCGTGTTGAGCGACGGCCCGAAGCAACGTGGACTTGCCAGTACCCGGTGGCCCCTCGAGCAAGATGTGTCGAGCCGATGCCAGCGCGGCAACAACGAGTTCGACTTCGCGTTTGCGCCCGACCACGTCGTTGCCGGCGGCGTTGACCAGTGCAATGCCATATTGAGGATTCGTCATACTCTTCTTCCGCTCGCTTGTTCGCTTCGCTCACCGCGTACTTCCGGCCTTCGCCGGAACTGACATTTGTGTATCGTTCCAACTCGACTCAGCGAGGTAAATAAGGAGCGTGATGCACACATATGGTGCATCACGCTCCTTATCTCCAAACAGGACGCCGCTCTGGGGGGCAACGAGCAGGCGAGTCCGCTCGCCGGGACCGTAGAGGCTTTAGCTCGGACAGCCTTTCGGCGAGGAACGAGCTGAAAGGCGCACTACCCGCACTACCCGCACTACCCGTGGTCGTACATGACCATGCCGCGGATGTTTTCGCCATCGCGCATTGCCTGGTAGCCGACGTTGATGTCATCGAGTGCGTAGGTGTTGGTGACGAGCTCGTCGAGCTTGAGCGTGCCGTTCTGGTACATGCGAAGCAGGCGAGGGATGTCGCGGCGAGGGTTCGCTGAACCGAAGATCGATCCAACCAGTTCCTTCTGCATCAGCGTCAGGTCGAACAGGCTCATGGTGACTTCGGTGTCGTTGATGTCAGCGACAGATGTATGCACCACTCGGCCGCCTTTACCGATGATTGCCATCGCCGGGGCAATGTGGTGGCCGCGGCCCTCGCCGACCGTGATGATGCACTTCTCGGCCATGGCACCCCAGGTGAGGTCCATAACGAGCGCAGTCGCTTCTTCGAGTGATGAGGCGGTGTGGGTTGCGCCGAATACCTGTGCTTGTTCACGCTTGAACTCGACAGGATCGACGGCGATCACGTTCGCGGCGCCAGCCATGGCTGCGCCCTGCACGGCGTTCATGCCAACACCACCACAGCCGACGATCACAACGGTTTCGCCAGACTTCACATCGGCGGCGTAGGTGGCTGAGCCCCAACCAGTGGTCACGCCGCAGCCGACGAGTGCGGCCTTGTCGAGGGGTATGTCCTTCTCGATCTTGATGCAGCTGGCCTCGTTGACCACCGTGACCTCGGAGAACGTGCCGATGCAGCACATGATGCCGAGGTCACTGCCATCGTGACGATGGTGACGGGAGGTCATGTCGGTGATCTGGCGGCCTGCAAGAAGTACAGCGCCCATGTCACACAGGTTCTGCTGACCCTTTGCACATGATGGGCAGCGCCCACATGAGGGGATGAAGCCGAGCACAACATGGTCGCCGACCTCAAGGGTGGTGACGCCAGGGCCAACTTCTACGACCCGGCCAGCGCCTTCGTGGCCGCCGATGATGGGGAACTGCTGGATGCCGAGTTCTGCCTGAACTTCAGGTGCCAATGCCATATCGCCAGTGACCATGTGTTCGTCGCTGTGGCACAAGCCCGAGCCGACGAGTTCAAGCACGACCTCACCAGCTTTCGGAGGATCGAGGCTGATGGTCTCGACCTTCCAGTCTTGGCCGACGCCGTCGAGTATTGCTGCGCGGGTTTGCATGGTGGTTCCCCCAAATAGAAATGCGTATAGACGGCTGAACTTAGTCGCGAATTCGTGTCGACGTCTTATCAGACGGACTTCAGTGAACGTCGGGCTTCGCTACGCCCTCTGCACGGTGGCCAAAACCGGCAGGAGGGACCCGACTGTGCCGATTTCGGTCAGCCACAGGGATCGAAGTTGTTGTCGAGCGGACCGAGATTGGCGGCGATAGCGCGGTCGCGGAACTCGACGAGACCAGGCTGGGTGTGGATCCACGCAAGTTTCTCTTCTTGCTCGTCCGTAGCAGCGGGGACGTCGAATACGTAGGCCGAGAATGCTTCGGCGAAGTCTTCTTCGGGATTGCTGGCAGCGTATGCACCGAAGAAGCTGGGGTTGACCGCGCAACGTTGCTCGCCGCTGTCGACGGTTGCTTCCTGGTCTGGATCGATTTGGCCGATCAGCCCGTTGCCCCAGAACAATCGAACCCATTCCGCCAGCACCGAGTTAGCGGTGTAGCAGCCCTCGCCGTTGTAGTACGTGTTGCAATCGCGAGGTTCGGCGAAGCGGTCGATTTGGGGTGAGGTCGCAGTGAAGACATGGCTGAACTCATGAGCCATGGTCAGCATGAGTTCATCAGGATAGTTCTCGGCTTCTTCGAGGTTGATCGACATCTGGAAAAGCGTGCCTGCGTCGTCGAGCGTATTTACGAATGCCAGCGTGGTGCCGCCGGTTTCATCGTCGGCCTCGAACCCGCCAAAGAGACCGAGGTCTCGGAGTTGGTCTGGGGGTGTGATCGCTGCGAGGGTCTCCCACGAACGGATGAGGGTGGGGCCCGACTCGCCGAAACACAGCGCGCCAAGGTTGCCGTCGACGACAACATGGGCAACGGCAAAAAACACTGTGTCGTCGGATCCAAGTCCCTCGTCGGAACAATCGATGTCGAATCGGTCCAACGAGATATCCACCTGGCCACCGGACAGTTGAACGGGGACAGCGCCACCCTGGTCCAGCCCGAATGCGGCCCCAGCATCATCTACATCGGGAACGGCCGCGTCGAAGCCATCGTTGCCGTTATTGAAGGCAGTGTTATCGCGAGGCGCGATGCCTGCGAGAAGGTCGCCTTCGCTGATGCCGCATGCTGTCGCCAGCAGAACGCACGCAGTGAGCAGAACAACGGCTCGGAGAGCATTTTTCGACTGTGTAACCATCAGCGTAACCGTCGGCATCGAGGTTAGCCATTGCACCGGTCAGCCATTGCACCGGTCAGCCATTGCACCGGTCAGCCATTGCACCCTGGCTCTCCATCTCTCGCCAGCCACACGCTCGTAGACAACGAGCCAGTGTGGAAGAAAAAAGA
>Ga0213861_10001369_pt1 | contig 21486 bp, 15 predicted proteins | sample PICome_4_FD_160110 | JGI IMG/M metagenome (GOLD analysis project Ga0213861, IMG submission 160110) | Coastal seawater microbial communities near Pivers Island, North Carolina, United States - PICO131 | ecosystem: Environmental > Aquatic > Marine > Coastal | place: USA: North Carolina... | reverse complement strand
TTTTTTCCTCAAGTAATTGTAATGGAATACACCCAGACTCCAAAACTTTTTCATGAAATATTTTAATATCAAATTTTTCTTTTAGTTTACTTTCAGCATTATTTCTTAATTCTCTAATTTTTAGTTGTCCTATTTTATATGAAAGTGCCTGACCAGGATTAGCCATATAACGTTCAATTTCAGAAATGATTCCTGCTTCTGATTCTGCTTCATTTTCTAAAGAATATTGAATTGCTTTTTCTCTTGACCAACCCTTGGTATGTATTCCAGTATCTACAACTAATCTAATTGCTCGGTGCATTTCAGCACTTAACATACCAAAATACTGATAGGGATCCTCATACAAGCCCAACTCTGATCCCAATGATTCTGAATACAACGCCCAGCCTTCACCATAAGAACTATACCATAAACTTTTTCTAAACGATGGCAGGGATAAGTTCTCCTGTTGAAGAGATATTTGAAAATGATGTCCAGGAATTGCTTCATGTAAAAAAAGGTCTTCGTCAGAGAAAAAATTATATTTAGTGGCATCAGGTATGGGTACATAAAATATTCCCGGCCTTGTTCCATCTAAAGATCCAGGGTTGTACTCAGCACTTGCTGAGGCTTCCCTAAAAGCTTCTGTTCTTCTAACCTCAAATGGTGTTTTTGGTTGAACACCAAATAATGAATCAACCTTTGGCTTTACCTTTTCATAAATTTTATTAAAATTCTGGATAACCTGATCAGGGTTTTCAAAAGGTGTAAGAATATCTAATTCTCTTACATGATTAAAAAAAGATTTTAAATTACCTTCAAATCCAACTTTATTTTTTATAATCTTCATTTCTTTAGAAATTCTAGCTACTTCATTCAAACCAAGATTATGTATTTCATCAGCACTCATGTCTGTTGTTGTATATAATCTAATCGAATAATCATAATAATCTAAACCATTATCAATAGCATCAATTCCGCTGCTATCTCTTCCCTCCAATAAATACTCGTTAGACATGAAATCATATAGTTTTTGGTAGGCAGGTATTATTTTATTTAAGACCACTATTTTATATTTTTCTTTTAAAATAGATTTTTGATCTTTGGAGAAATCTGAGGGAAATTGCCTTGCAGGACTGTAAAATAAATTTTCTTTCAAGTCAGAACTAAGTATCGTTTTTAACTGTGGAATAACTTTTTTAATTAATGATTTTGGAAGCACATATCCACTTTTAATTCCTTCTATCATTCTATTCTCAGCAGAATTAAGCCAAATGATATAATCATCTAATCTCAACAACCAGTCATTGTAATCTTTTACTGTTTTAAAAGGCTGAGCACTTAAACCTGCTGCATATTGACCAATATTAAGTTGTAGTGTCCACATCTGATTAATGGGCATGAAATGTTCATTAAAAGATAATCTTTCAAGGTTTCTATCACATTGCCACAACAAAACTTTCTTACTTAGTAAATCTTCATCGTTTAATTTATTATCATTAAAATCGTTTAAAAGTTTTTTATAATTTGAATAAAAAACTTTTTCATTATTTCTAAATTCATCTGACAAATTATTTGGAAGAAAATCATTGTATCTTGTATCCCCCTGACTTGTAGCCATCATTGGGTAAAGCTTCAAGCTTTCCTGGTAATAATTTTCAAATACAATATCTAACTTATCACTTATATTCTGGTTTGATTCACAACTCAAAAAAAATATTAAAATAACTGTAAGAAGAATTGGTAATTTTTTCATAATGATTTAATTATTTTGAGGAATATACCACATATTTTCAGATTTACTAATTCCTCCATTTAGTTCAGACTGAACAATTTTATCAACTATAAAAACTCCTTGAAGAGCCATGTTTTCAAAGGTATCTATTCCGTTATTTGGAAAATTTCGTCTTGTTCTATGTATATTGTATTTATTTGAAAAGTTTCTTTTGAAAATTTTTTCTAAATTTTCCTTTCCAATCATAAAACCAAGTAATCCTCCCCATGTTGCAGCAGGATTATCAGAGTCCCAACCAGAAAGAGTAGCTATCTTAACTGTTTCTTTAAAATTTCCCTCACCATAAAAAAGACTAATCAAACTTGATGCAAAATTAATTCCTGCAGCAAAACAACCATTACAATGTAAATTTTTTGATGTCATATTATAACCATCTTTTTGTTGTACTTGATAGCGATAATAGACGGAATCTCTTGCCTGTTCCCATGTAATATTTGATTCGTATTTGCTTTTAACATAATCATACATTTTCGACGAATAAGAGTTTTTAGGTAAAACTTTTCTAGACTCATCTGATAGCCAAAAAATTTGATTTTTTAAGCTCATATTTGTATTAACTTTGGATGCTAGAGAGTGCATGACTACATAAAATTCTGAAATCCAGGCAGCATTATTTCTGGCAGTTGTTCTTATAGGTAAATACGACATTTTTAAAGCTATATCTTTTCTAGCTGGAGAATATAATCCAAAAATTTCAGTAGTTAACTGAGCATCAATCATTTCAAAATGCTCATTTAAATTCATATCACTTGTTTTTGGTGGAAGTATTCCTTTTTCCATTAGTTCATAAGCTCTTTGATTAGACACCCATAAATAATTTTCTTCCTTTGAACTTATATGTTTTAACCAGCCTTCTCTAATTTCGCTTGCTGTTAAAATATTGGAATTGTTTAAAGTTAAGTACTGATACATATACTCAATATCAGTGTCATCATCAGACCCCCAAATCTCGTTTGTATTTTTAAAAACAAAATCAATTGTTTTAGATGAGTCAATTTTAAATGGTTTTTTAGACCAAATATTTGGCTGATCGATTCCTCTCCAATCATCTCTAGTATAAAAATTTCCAGTTTTTATGCCTCCAATATTACCGATTTTATCCATTTCAGTGACAAGGCCAGTCCAATTAGCAATACACTGACCAAGCCAAAAACCATAAAACTTATTGTAATAGTCCGACCTTGATATTTTCAGATCAGTCTTTTTTGGGACATATTTTTTAAGTTGAAAACCTTTTGAAAAAACTACATCAGAATTATTTTTATTTGACAATTCACAAGAGAAAAAAATAAATAAATAAAACAATAAAAATATTTTATTCATAATTTTAATTACTATCCTTTTATTTTATCTGTTGTTTTTTCAGGTAATACTCTAAAACCCATGTTATGTAAAGTAAATCCAAAGATATCAGCGTACTGATCAATTGTTTTGGTCACTGGAGTACCAGCGCCATGACCTGCATTAGTTTCTACTCTTATTAATATTGGATTTAATCCTGAATCTTTTTCTTGTAATTCCGCTGCAAACTTAAAAGAATGCGCAGGCACCACTCTATCATCGTGATCACCAGTTGTAATAAGTGTTGCTGGATATGAAACATTATTCTTTACATTATGTACTGGTGAATAGGCTTTTAAATAATCAAACATTTCTTTAGAATCTTCAGAAGTTCCATAATCATATGCCCAACCCGCACCTGCAGTAAATTTGTGATAACGTAACATATCTAAAACTCCAACTGCTGGCAAAGCCACTTTCATTAAATCTGGTCGCTGAGTCATAGTCGCACCTACTAATAATCCTCCATTTGAACCTCCTCTTATTGCCAAATATTCAGATGAAGTATAATTATTATCAATTAAATATTCAGCTGCAGCTATGAAATCATCGAAAACATTTTGTTTCTTTAATTGAACACCAGCATTGTGCCATTTTCTTCCATATTCTCCTCCTCCTCTAATATTTGGAACAGCATAAATACCCCCTTGTTCCATCCATACGGCATTAGCAACGCTAAAACCTGGTGTTCTACTTATATTGAAACCACCATATCCATACAAAATTGTTGGGTTTTTACTATTTAGTTCTGTACCTTTTTTATATGTTATAATTATAGGAACTTTAGTTCCATCTTTTGAGTTGTAAAAAATTTGTTTTGACTCGTAATTAGATGAATCAAAATCAATCATTGGTTTCCAATATTCGTCGTATTTTCCAGAACCTAAATCTAACTTATAACTAGTGTTTGGTGTGTAATAGTTTGAAAAATTAAAATATAAACTATTTTGATCTTTTTTACCATTAAAACCACTTGCCCTTCCAATCCCAGGTAGCTTAATTTCTCTAACTAATTTTCCGGAGTAATCATATTGGTACACTTTTGATATGGCATCGATCATATAAGATGTAAATAAATAATCACCACATTTAGAGGCACTTAATACAAACTTACTCTCAGGAATAAAGTCTTTCCAGTTTTCTTGTGATGGATCTTTAATATCGACAGTGACAATTTTTTTATTTGGAGCAGTATAATCGGTTACTAGAAATAATTTGGATCCAATATTATCGATCAAATAAGTATTTGAATCATAGTTTCCAACAATTGTTTTTAGTTTTGAATTTGTTATTAAATCTTTTATAAGAAGTTTGTTTCCAGTTGTTTTTTTTGCAGCATCAATTACTAAAAATCTATTATCACTTGTAACATATCCCCTAACGTATCTGTTCTTTTCATTTTCATTACCACCATAAATCAGTTTGTCCTTTGACTGAGAGGTTCCTAGTTCATGGTAATATAATTTATGCTGATCTGTTTTTTCAGAAAGTTCACTTCCATCAGGCTTATCGTATGATGAATAATAAAAACCATTATTAGCTTTCCAGCTAACTCCTGAAAATTTAACATCCACTAACGTATCCTCAATTATTAGATTACTTTCAACATTTTTGACAATAATTTTACGCCAATCACTTCCACCCTCTGAGATACTGTAGGCGACTAGACTTCCATCTTTCGAAAATGAAACCCCTGCTAAAGAAGTTGTACCATCCCTAGAAAATAAATTTGGATCTAAAAAAACTTCTTCTTCCCCTTTTAATTTTGACCTATATAAAACAGATTGATTTTGCAATCCTGTGTTTTTATAAAAATAAGTGTACTTGCCTTCTTTGAAAGGAGACGATATTTTTTCATAATCCCACAAATCAGTCAATCTATTTTTAAGTTGTTCTCTTAAAGAAATCTCATTTAAATAATCAAAAGTTGTTTCATTTTGTTTTGTTACCCAATTTTCAGTTTCCTTAGACATATCATCCTCTAACCAGCGATAATTATCTATAACCTCAGTGCCAAAATAAGAATCAACCACAGGATTTTTTTTCGTGTTTTGATAATCAATTGATTTATCAGATTCACAAGAAATCATAAAGAACAAGAAAAACACCAATGCTGATAAACTCTTGGAGATAAAATATTTCATAATTAAATTTTAATCAACTGAAAATAATGTATTTAAGTCAATAATGAAACATTTAGTTAGATAATATTTTATGATTTTTGAAATTAAATATATATTTAAGAATATTTATTTTCAATTAAAATCCCCTCAATGATTACAAAATTTAATCTAAAAATTAGTTTGTTTTTTTTAATTTTAGTTCATTCAAACAAAATATGTTCTCAAAAAGTATTATTTGATTTTTCATTGTCTAAGACTATCGAAGAAACTTCAGGACTAGAAATAGTTGATGAACTATTTATCACTCATAATGATTCTGGCGGAGAAGCCAGTTTGTATTACTTATCTAAAAAAGGCGAAATTAAATTCAAAAGAAAAATTAATTCCGCAAAAAATAAGGATTGGGAAGATATTACTAGAGATGATAAATATATTTACATAGCAGATATGGGGAATAACTTCAACAACAGAAAAGACCTTAAAATTTATAAAATTCCAATCAATAAAGACAGTAAAGAAAAAAATCAAACTATTTATTTTAGTTATCCAGAGCAAGATTCTTTTAAGATTAATAGAAACACTACATATGATGCGGAAGGGTTGATTTCTGTTGGAAAAAATCTAGTTGTATTCACAAAAAACAGAGACAAAAAAATTACAGAATTATATTTAATTCCAAAAAAACCAGGAACGTATGATGCAAAAAAAATAGGAAAATTGGATGTAAATTCAATAGTAACTGGAGCTGATTATAATGAGAATTATAAAATGTTGGCACTAACATCAACCAAAAAATTTAATAAATACTATTTGATTACAATTAATGATTTTAATTTGAAAAAAATCGATGAAAGTATTATAAATACTTATGAAATTCCCATTGGCAAAACCCAAGTTGAAGCAATTAAAATAATTGATAATAATAATTTTTGGATTACTTCTGAGGATGAAAAAAATTCAAAATCAGCACGGCTATTGAAATTAAAATTATAAAATAAGCCTATTAATTTCTTTACAGTTTGAAGATATCGCTTGCCATTTTTTCGATTTAATTAAATGTTTCGGAGCCAGCCAACTCCCTCCAACAGCTAATACCAAATCTGAGTTTAAATAGTTTTTTACATTTGAGATGTTTATTCCTCCCAACGGAATATAATTCAAATTTAAATGTTTATATGGGTTATTAATTGAATGTAAGTATTGAACACCTCCACAATGCTCTGCAGGGAAAAATTTCAAAACATCACATCCGTAATCTAATGAAATTTCGATATCTGTGGGACTACAAATTCCAGGTGAAAACAATAAATTATTTTTTTTAGCCAAATCTAAAATTTTAGAATTACAACCAGGAGCAACTGCAAAACTAACTCCTGAATTTATAGCAAACTTAACTTGATCCTCATTTATTACCGTTCCTAAACCTACAATCAACTGAGGAAATTTTTTTATTATTAGTTCAGTAGCCTTTTGAGCAACCTCAGTTCTCAATGCAAGCTCAATAACATTTATTCCTGAACTTAATAAAGTTTCACATATAGGGGTTATGTATTCCAAAGAATCGATTTCTAAAACTGCGATAATCCTATGTTTTTTTATTTTTTTAAAAACCTCATGCATTTAATTATCTTTTAATATGTCCCCTATAATTAATTGATGAAAAACCTATAATTTCTTCTTCTTCAAAATAATTCACATCTCCTTTGATGGTTTGTGTTAATGCAAAACAAGCATTAGCAAAGTTAATCATTTGGTCAGGCCTGTAATTTTTAATGAGGCCATGTAAAAGTCCTGAAACAAAGGCATCACCACCACCAAGTCTATCGATAATTTCCAAATCATAAAATCTACCAGAATGAAACTTATCTTTAATTTTAATAAAACCTCCTAATTGATTTTGAGTTGCATTAATTTGATTTCTTATTGTCATCCCAACCATATCAAAGGAATATTTATTTGAAATAAAGTCACATGCGCTCATAGAAATGGATTCTAATTCTTTAAACTTATTAGTGTTATTATATTTAAAACCAAAAATATCTGAGATAGAACCAATATTTCCAATTAAAATATCAACATCATTAATGATTTTAGTAATAAACGTGAGTGATTCTTTTTCTGTCCATAAATTGCGTCTATAATTTAAATCAAATACAATCTTTACATCGTTTAATTTGGCAATTTTAATAGAATTAAGAATGTTTTTTTGACATTCCTTTGAAAGCGCGGGAGTTATTCCAGTTAAAACATAAAAGTTAGAATCTTTAAAAGCTTTTACCCAAATTGATTCGGCTATATTTTCAGATGAAAAACAACTATCTAATCTGTCATAAATAACTTTTCCACCTCTTAAAGAAGCTCCATGCTCTATGTAATATGAACCAATTCTACCATCTTTAAATGTTATATAATCTGTATTTACTCCAAAACTGTTCAAAAAACGAAGAGCTAATTTTCCCAAAGAATTATTAGGAAGGGAAGAAATTATGGTTGTATTATGGCCTAAATTAGAAAGACTAGAAACTATATTTCCTTCTGCACCCGCAAATGACATATTCAGAGCTGAGGATTGGTTAATTAAATCCCCATGATTAAAGGGAGTTAATCTTAGAAGTATTTCACCATATGTTACTATATTTTTTTTTATCAAAATTGTATTTTAAACTGTACTTCCAAAACCTAAAACTGTGGCAGACAATATAAGTATTACTAATCCCACCAATAATAAATTAAAAGGTTTTTTTGCATTTCTCCATTCACCAGCTCTGTATGCCCAATAATTGCTAATTATTAACGATAAACCAAGTAATATGGGCCAGCCAATAATAGGACCTATATCTCCTAATAAAGCAGCACCTTGACCATAAACTCCTAAAGCGGCAAACCAGCACAAACCTGCAATTACAGACCATCTATATGCTTTAAATGAATCTAATGCGCTAAAACTTCTCCAAGTATTGTTTTTAAACAATAAATAAACACAGTACAAAGCGTTCATTAAAAAAGCCCCCCATAAAACCACAACCCAGGCAACTAAGCTAGAATTTCTTGTAATAACTCCAAAGTTTTCTGCTGTTTTTGCAATCGGAGCGGCATTGGAAAACCCAACATTTAAAAGAGCTGATAGTACACCACAAACTACAGCAATTAAAATCCCCTTGGTAATATTTGATTTATTTTTAGACTCATTGGAGTTCTGTAATTTATCTCTATCTATTCCAGCTTTTGCTGTAAAGGCCACCCCAATTAATGAAATTAAAAGACCAACTAAAACATAAGAAAAAACAGGGTCATTTGTTGAATTAGAGCCTTGAAAAAATGGAATTAGACTTCCAACAGATCCAGCTAAGCCCATAACTATACCCATTGTAAGTGACAAACCAATGTAAGGTACGCTTACCCCAAACATAATTCCACCAATTCCCCATAAAAATCCATATAACATAGCCATCTGAATAGATTCAATCGGAGAAGATGAAATTATTTCAAATAAATTAGGAACAACAATAATTGCCCACAATAAAGGGAATATTATCATAGCAATGGTAACATGAATAAGCCACCATGCTTCCCATGAAAGAGGAGACATATATTTCATTCCAAGACCAAAAGATCCTTGAAAAATACTTGCGAAAATAAGTAAAACAAAAGGTAAAAGTAATTCCATAATTATTTGATTTAATTTAATACTATAAAGCTATACTTACTCTTTTTTTTGATAAATAATCTTCAAGAGCATAATGTGAACAATCGTGACCAACTCCGCTATCCTTTACCCCACCATGTGGTAAATAAATAGCATATTTAATACCATTGACCTGAACCTCACCAAAATCTAAATTTTTAGAAAAATATTTTATTCTTTCTTTACTCTTTGTAAACAGATATGAAGCAAGTCCATAATTAGTGTCATTTGATAAATTTAAAACTTCTTTGTCATCATCAAATGACATAATACATGCAACTGGTCCAAAAATTTCTTCATTATAAATTTTCATTTTACTATTTACATTACTTAAAACAGTAGGCTCTAACCAAGATCCTTTTGTAAATTTTTCAGGAATATTTCCTCCAATCTCTATATTTGCACCATTATTTACAGCATCTTTAATTAAATTCATTATTCGTTCTCTAGATTCAAAATTAATTACAGGACCCATATCAACTTTTGCTTTTTTACCAAAACCTAATTTAATCTTCCTTACCCTTTCAACATATGCTTTTAAGAACGAATCAAAAATATCTTTGTGTATAAAAAATCGATTAGCCGCTACACATATTTGACCTGAATTTCCATATTTTATTCCAATTGCTAAATCTAATGCTGCTTCAAAATCAGCATCATCAAAAACTATAAATGGAGCATTACCTCCCAATTCCATACTTAGTCTTTTAATTGAAGAAGAACTATCTGCTGTAACCCTTTTACCTGTGTTGGTTGAACCTATCATTGTAACTAATCTGGGAATAGTACTTTTTGATAACGTTGAAGCAACTTCCTTAGGCTCTCCGCATAAAATATTCACAACACCAGGGGGAAAATTAATTTCGTAAAGAATTTTTCCTAGCAAATAAGCAGAAACTGGAGAACATTCAGAGGGTTTTATTATTATACTACATCCAGAGGCTAAAGAAGGGCCTATTTTAAAAGCTATATTTAATAAGGGAAAGTTCCAAGCTAAATATGCAACAGCTACCCCCACTGGTGAATAAACCATTGAATGGGTGTGTGTATTTTCTAAATCAACAATATTAATTGTTTCAAAATGAGTCTTCATAGCTTTTGGATAAAAATTTAAACTATTAACTAAAGCTTCTATATCTTCATAAGTTGAATCATAGGTTTTTCCCATCTCAAACATTATTGCTGTTCTTAAAATTTCTTCATTTTTCAAAACAGCATCCCTTAATTTTACAATCCAGTTACTTCTTTGCTCTAATGTCATTGAAGACCATCTTTTAAAGCCTGCTTGAGCAGCATCTAAAGCCAATTTAGAATCTGCCGAACTAGCCCAAGCTATATTTGCAATTATAGATTCATTTGCAGGACATGTGATTTCTTTAGTAGACTTATTTAGTGAATTTAAGAGTTTTCCTCCTATGTACATTTTCAAATTTCCAAAGTCCATAAATTAAATTTTAAATTGATTTAACTTTTCTTCATTAATATCCACCCCAAGCCCAGGACTAGAGGGAATTTCTAAATAACCATCCTTTATAATAAGTTTTGGGGTAATTAGTTCCTCTCTTATTTTATTTTCCGTCTGATCATACTCAATATATAAGTCCTTTTCAACTAAACGAGTTGGATTAGGTTCTATATTAGCAATGAAATTAAGCGCTACATAAATACCCAATCCAGATCCCCATGTATGTGGAACTATATCGATTCCGTATGTAGAAGCTAAAGAGGAAATCTTTTTTGCTTCGGAAAGACCACCACATGAACAAATATCTGGCTGAATAATATCGACCGATTTATTTTCTAATAATTGATGAAAACCATACCTTAAATACTCACACTCACCAGCAGAAACAGGAATAGAAGTCTTTTCTCTTAATTCTTTGTATTGTTTGTAGTACTCTGGTGATATAGGTTCTTCAAACCATGAAATTTCATATTTTTCCATTTTATTGGACAATTCAATTGACTCTCTTAAAGAATAGGCATGATTGGCATCAACCATGAGTTTTATATCATTTCCAATAACTTTTCTTACATATTTAATGTTTTTTAAATCAGCTTCGATTCCTAAACCAATTTTCATCTTTATTGCCTTAAAACCCTTATTTAAATAATTAATTAGTTCCGTTTCAAAGTTTTTTGATGGGTTTTCAACAGAGGAAAAATACAAGCCAGTGGCATAAGGCTTAATTTTATTTCTATAAGTTCCACCTAATAATTTACTCACTGGTAAATTCAGTAATTTTCCTTTTAGGTCCCATACAGCCACATCAATGGCGCTTATAGAAGCCATCAGAACACCTTTTCTAGCGTAGTCTAATGTTCTGGCATACATCTTAGACCAAATTACCTCATTATCAATGATTTTCATTCCAATTAAAATTGGTTTTAAAAACTCTATTCCTTCTTTTACAATATTGGCTGGACCATAACCCTCTCCCCATCCATAGTTGCCATCATCAGTTGTAATCTTAACCAAACAACATAATCTTTCGCTGTATTCCCATTGAGAAAAGAAAAAACTTTTAGAAAGCTTGTCTCTTAGAATAAAAGTTTCTATTTTTTTTATATGCATATTTAATTTAGTTCAATAGCACCTAGGTCTGGAATATCTGTAATTTTATTTCCTAAAATATCAAATTCGACTTTGAGCCCGCCATCTAGACCAATGCTGTCATTGGGAATTTTATTGATAGTAATCCCATTATCTTTAATTAATTTTTTATTTTGAGGAACATAATCAGAAATTTTTTCACCTCCACCATTTATAAAAGAAGCATTTCCATACATACTATTCGAAGGTTGAATTAAAACACCCTTGGGCCAATATGAATCTTTCAAAAATAAATTATTTTCAAAAAAAACATTTTTAATTTTAGCACCACCTCCTTTGTCAGGTCTATACTGATCACCAAGCACAAATTCACTGTCGCCCTCAATATGAAAAATATTGTTTGCTACTAATACCCCACTAGATGCCTTATCAACTGCAATTTTTGATAAAATGGTTTTGTTAGTATAAATTGTATTATTGTAAATATAACTATTAAAAGGTCCATTTCTTTCTCTGCCTTTTCCAATAAATCCGCTCAGCCAAAATGTTTTTCCTTCTTGAAATGCATTATTCTTTCCTTTTACTCTGTGTCCATCATTGATACTTACATTATATCTATAGGAACAATTATAATTATTTCCTAAAATTTCAATAAATCCTCCAGCATTTCCTACACTCAAATTATGCTGAATAATAACATTTTCGCAATTAAAATCAATATGAACACCAGCAGAATCTGCAGGACCATTGGCGTACATAAATGAATTTTTTTCAATCATAACATTTGATGATCCCCAAGTCCATAATCCACTTCCTCGACCCCATTTTCTTCCATCATCAGGACTACCAGAGTATTTCACATCATTTCCATATACATGTAAGTCTTCAACTCGACTAAATTGAATACTAGGACCACCTGTTCTTCTTAATTTATTATTTGATACAACAATGTTTTTGAATCTAGCTTTACTGGATGAAGTCATTTTAATTCCTGTATGACCAACATTTTCAACCCTACAATCCAAAACATTTATATTATGTAGTGAACCACTTTCACTTGAGTTAAAAAATCTAATACCAAATCCATAGGCTTGTGTTCCCATGGCAGTTCTAACCTCTTTAGGATTTCTGATAAATCCAGAGTCCTCAAAAAAGATATCAGAAACATCTATATTTTTAACTAGAATATTTTTAAAAATTTCATTCTTACTTACATTAACCAAGACACCAGCTCGCATTATTGCTTTATCAGTAATTTTATTTGTAGTTAAATTTTTATATTCTTCAAATACTCCGCCTCCATTTGCAATAATCTTAATATTCGAAAGTGAAATATTAGATGAATTTTCAATATAAATTCCTGCTATATGACCCTTGGAATCAATTATAGGATTTGCTAGGATATTAGAATTATAATTTGATAGATGTATATTTTTTTTTTCTATTATTTTAATGTTCCCTTTAAAGCTTGATCCATTAGAGAGTAAAATACTATCACCAGAACTTAAATTTATATCTTTTATTTTTTTTAATGTCTTAAAAGGTTTTTCTATTGATATACCTTCATTATTATCATTACCATTTACTGAGTCAAAATAATAATTAATTGTGTTTGAATTGTCTTGACAACTCACAAAAAAAAATGCGAAACAAAAAAAGTTAAAAAGCTTTATCATAATAAATTTAAGTTAAGAACCATTGTAGGCACCAATATTTGGTTTTTCCGAATTTGAGACAGAATTACCAAAATAATCTCTTCCTCCGTTGTTTTGAATAAAATTACTGGTATCTGAGCTTCCATTAATTAAAATTCCTTTTCCAAAAGCCGGGCTTCCGGATTGTAATTTATAATCATTGGGATCTGTGGAACCTGGGTTAACCAATTTTGGATCGACAAAAACCTCACTTGAGTGATGCTGAAAAGCAGTATTAGGGTCAATATTAACAGAACCAAAATATAAGTTATTTCTAAAAAAATTTAAATCCGAATCATTGTTTGTTAATATACTTAAAGAAGCACCACTATCAATATATATTAAATTATTGTAGACAAAAGTATCTTCAGTATTTTCTCTTATTAGTACATCAGGTGTCATTGGACTATTTGTAACAGGATTTGTACTTGGAACAAATACCGTGTTATTGTATATGAAATTATTTTTAGAGCCTATCTTCCTGCTATTTGATCCAGCAAAATCTGAAACCCAAAAAATCTTACCGTTGTGAGTACCCGTTCTGGTACCATCACCAATGCTTATGTTGTATCTATAACCACAATCTAAATTCTCTCCCAAAATCTCTACGAATCCTCCAAAGTTATTTTTACTCAAACAATATTGAATAACTACTCTTTCATTTCCCCAATCAATATGAGCGCCAAAGGAATCTTGAACGCCATAAGCGTCTTCAAATGTGCTGTTTTGTACAATTGCATCATTACATGTGTAGAACCACAACCCACTTCCTCTCTCCCACATTCTACTATCTTTTGTAGAACCAGTCCCTTTAAAGGTAGAATTCTCAACTAAAATATTTTTTGACCTGGCAAATACAATTCCTGATCCGCCGGTATCGTAAAAACTAGAATTAGAAACTGAAATATTTCTATGATAATATTGAGCTTGAGCTCCTGACATTCTGTTAACAATATGGAGACCATAGTGACCGGTTAAACTAACATCTAAATTATCAATAGAAATACCATCATAGTAGTTTAACTCTCCATCATTATATGATTCAAATCGCATTCCATAACCTTGATGATTATATGAATCTTCATTAGGAGTTGGATAAACGTTTGAAATTTTAATGTCTGAAAATTTAAGATGATTAATATTCTTACCAGCACCAAATCTAAGTGCCAAGATTCCAAATCTCTCATCCTGTCCGCTTCTTGTTGAACCATTCATTAACTTATCGTTACCGTCAGATTTTTTATGTGAAGCTTCGTTTGTAAATTCTAAATTTTTGACCTCAATATATTCGACATTTTCTAAAAAAAGAGAAGCCTGATAACCATTTCCATCAATTATTGGTCTACTTGCGCTTCCATAACTTTCAATTAAAATTGGATTTGAAGACGAGCCTGATCCCCTAATTTTGAAATAACCTTTCCATTTATCACCAGATTTAAATTTAATTTTATCACCAGGGGCAAACGTAATACTATTGATTTTACCTAAATTTTTAAATGCGTTAGCTTCAGATTTCCCGTCTTTCGAATCGTCACCATCAGAAAAACTTATGTAATAGGTTGTATTCCCATCAGAAGTTGAGTCGGTATATTTATCCGGGTCTGTCTCTCCATCTGTATCTCCCCCAGTGTTTCCACCATTTCCACCTCCATTATTACCACCCCCTCCGCCAACTACATCGTTACCCTCGTTTGTACCAGAAGAACAACCCAATGAAAAGAGAAGAGCGATAAAAAAAAGTCTTAATTTCATAATATTAAATTAAAAATAAACATATAAATTAATTAAATGTAAATTAGGGATATATAATTCAATTTTGAATCATTTAACCTTAAGTGGTATCCGTTAATTAAATAAATTTAAACATGTTTAAAAGTATAATATTTTTTGTTATTACAATATTTTGTTTTATTTCATGTAAAAATATTGATACACCTCCAAATATTGTTCTTATAATGGTTGATGACTTAAATGATTATCCAGAAGTTTTTAATGGTCATCCTCAAACCAAAACCCCAAATATCAAGAAATTAGCCTCTTCAAGCGTTTCATTTTTAAAAGCTTATTCAAATGATCCAATGTGCGGTCCATCAAGAGCAAGTATGATAACTGGCGTATACCCTCACAATTCCTCCAACTTTTGGCAAGAATCGTGGCTAAAGAATGAAGTGCTTTCAAACACTAAAACTATCATGGAGAAATTTAAAGAAAATGGTTACAACGTGATAGGAAGTGGTAAAATTTTACATCATAATAAAAAAGAAATATGGTCTGAATTTAAGCATAATGCTGATTACGGACCTGTTGCTTACAAAGGAATACATGTAAGAGGAAAAAAAGGGATTGCGCATCCTGATGTTCCCAAACCATTTGGGGACATAGGTCAAATAGATGGTTCATTTGGTCCTTTTAAAAATCTAAATAATTTTAAAAAAGATGGTGAACAGCTTTCTTGGGCTTACGGCGGTTCAAGAGGATATAAAGAATTTAAATATAATAGTGAAAAGGACAGAGATTTAACCCCTGATGAAATCAACGCTCAATGGGCTGAGGATAGGCTAAAAAAACTAGCAAAATCAAATGATGGCAAACCTTTTTTCTTAGCGGTTGGATTTGTTCGCCCTCACACTCCATTGATAGCTCCAAAAAAATATTTTGATATGTATCCACTTGAGGATATTCAACTAGCCAATATCTTAGAAAATGACAAAGATGATACTTTTTTTCATTTAGAAGATCAATTTGAAACAAAAGATCGTAGAACTAGGTCTATTGAATCCTACATTAACCTAGTTAAATCTTATAAAGATCCCAAAGAAGGTCTAAAAAGATTCACTCAAGCTTACCTAGCCTGTGTTTCGGCAGTTGATGATAACATAGGACAAGTAATGAAGGTAATTGACAATTCAAAATTGAAAGACAATACAATTGTTATTCTTGTTAGTGATCACGGTTGGACTATGGGCGAAAAGGATCATGTTTACAAAAATTCTCCTTGGGAAGAAAGCACTAGAATACCAATGACTATAAGAGCTCCTGGTGTTTCAAAACCTAACTCAAAAGTAGAACACCCCGTTTCGCTAATCGATATCTATCCTACCCTTCTCGATTTAGCTGGTCTTGATAATAAAACTGTAAAAAATGAAAAAGGAAAACCTTTAGATGGACATAGCTTAAGAACATTTTTAGAAAACCCTAATACAGAAGAATGGAATGGTCCCAAAGGTGCATTATCTGTCGTCTATTCATCTGATAAAAATAAAAATAACACTGCAAATCATCATTATTCCCTTAGAACAAAAGATTGGAGGTATATAATTTACGATTCTGGAAACGAGGAACTGTACAACAACAGTTCCGACCCTAAAGAATGGAATAACTTATTGTATAATAAAACACATCCTAAAAGAAATGAAATGGTGGAGATTTTAAAAGAAATAACTTATCCAATGGTTCCTAACGGACTCAAAATTTTAAATAAAAAGTAATTATGAAAAAATTAAATTTAATAATATTTCTCATATCATTAATTTCTTTTTCTCAACAAAGAGATAATCCTATTTCATTAAATGGAGAATGGGAAATTATATACGATACAAAAAATAATGGTAGAGAAAAACAGGCTCATACAATACAGGGATTTGATAAATTAAATTCAGAGAAAATTTTAGTTCCAAGTGGTTGGGAGGAATATAAAAAAGATTTTGAAGGAGTTGTATATTATAAAAAAACATTCAGAGCTCCCAAGGAGTTTAAGGACAAGGTAATTCACTTAAATTTTGATGCAGTAAATTATTTATCCGAAGTTTATTTAAATGATAATGCTCTTGGATATCACGAAGGTGGTTTTTCTCCTTTTAAATTTAATATTGAACATGTCTTAAATTTTGATGAAATCAATACGCTTATATTAAGAGTTGTTGGTCCTGTAACCATACAAGACAAGACAATTGACGGAATGGGTCAAATGGAAACCCCGCAGTGGCGAGGGTCTTACACTGGTGGAATATGGCAAAATGTATATTTAGAAGCTACAGGAAAAATAATGATTGATGATTTATTTATTAAATCCGATATATATCTAAAAAAATCTGATATGGATTTTAAAATAATAAATAGAAATAATAATAATCAAAAAACATTACTTATTAATAAAGTTTTTAATCAAGAGGGTGATGAAATAGCCTCTAAGGAAACTGAAATATTATTGTCTCCAGGGATAAATAACATCAATGAGGAAATAAAGTTTAATTCTATACAACTATGGTCTCCGGATTCCCCTAACCTATATAAGTTAAAATCTTATTTAAAAACAAAAAACAAAATAGAAGATAAAGTTTCAGAGACATTTGGGTTTAGAGAATTTACAATTAAAAATGAAAAGTTTTATTTGAACAACAAACCTATTTATTTAAAAGCAGCATTTTTTGAAGGATTATATCCTGTAAAGTTAGCCTATCCTGACTCAAAGGAAATGGTAATAAAAGAAATTATGTTGGCTAAAAAAGCTGGATTTAATATGATTAGACCATGGAGAAAACCACCCCCTCCAATGTGGTTAAAAATTGCTGACTCTCTGGGAATATTAACAGTTGGAAGTATGGCTATAGAATGTATGGACATGCCAATAGAAACAGCGTATCTACCTAGACGTGTAGAAAATGAAATAACAGAGAGTATTTTAAGAGACAGAAATCATGTCTCAATTGTTCAATGGGAATTGTTTAATGAAATTAGAAGACCAGTATTAGCTAATATGTTAAAGCCAATGGCATTAAAAGCTAGAGATTTAGACCCTACTAGGATGATACTTGACGAATCTGGAGGCTGGGCTGAGGGAGCAAACCTATTTCTTCCCTTCGAAAAAACACCTACTAAATTTAATGATATTCACAATTATCCTGGACCTAATATTAATAAAAATAAATTTGACGGTTTTTTGACAATTGGTAATACAAAAGAAGAGAATTTACAAAAACAACTATATGCCAGAACACCAGGAAGAAACGTTTTACCGAGCCTTCCATCCTATGTTTCAGAAATAGGATATGGGAGCCTGCCAAATCTTGAAGACAATGAAAAAATGTTTAAAGAAAAAGGCAATCCTATTACTTATCCTTACTTGTATCACTTAAATTATAATAAAGAAATCAAAAAAGCATTAATAAAAACTGGCCTCAATAAGATTTTTAAAAAAACAGAAGATTTTTATAAACTTCAACAAAAAGTACATGGGACGGCTAATAAAAGAATGTTGGAAGCCATTAGATCAAATCCAAGTATTATTGGTTATTGTGTTCATGCCCTTACAGCTGGTGATTGGGTAATAGGAGCTGGATTATTAGACCTGTGGAGAAACCCTAAAGGAGATGCTTATTATAAAACAAAAGAAGCTAATAAGGAAAGATTAATAGTTGTCAGATCTGACAAAAGAAACTATTACCAAAATGAGAGAATTAACTTAAAATTTATAGGGATAAATGAAAAAAATAACTTGGAAATTAATTTAAATATTAAAATTCTTAAAGGAAAAAAAATTATTTATAATAAATCTCAATTTAAAACTCTTAAAAATGGAGTAAGTGATTTATTTGAAGTTTCTTTCCATGACTTTGGCTCAGGTGAATATCAAATTCAAACCGAGATTACAGATAATAAAAAAACTATTCTAAGTTCATCAAATAAAAATTTTAACATTTTTGAAAAATTAAAAAGCAAAAAAAGATTAAAGGTTGCTATTTTGAAGGATGATAAAAAAATTACAAATTTTTTAGAGGCTAATGAAATTGATTTTATAAAGTTCGATGAAAAAAATTCAAAAAAAATTCCAATCTTGATATTTGATAATAAACTTACAAATCAATCATCAAAAGACGGTAACATAATAGTAAAATCCTCAAACAACACTTTATTTAATAGGACCATAAATAAAGTAAATAAATTTGTTTCTGAGGGTGGAATAGCCCTGTATATAAATACTCCTGCTAGAATTATTCGAAGAACAGGTGAAAATTTAACATTTAAGATTGAAGGGGAAAAATTATTGCCAATGGATCCAATTAAAAATATTTCTCAAGGTCTATGGGATGGGATTCTTCATATCAATAAAAAACATCCCATCTTCAATGGTCTCCCAGTAGATATCCCTCTCACTGATATATATGAAAACATTGGTCCGACTGTTAGTTTTAGAGATTTAAAAGGTGAAAACATTGTTCAAACAATAGCTTTTGATCGAATACCAAATGGTAACATTATGAAAAGAAATTATATTGGTTCTGGAGATGTATGGTCTGGTTCTGACCTTTCAATTGTGAACCACAATGATGGAAAAATGCTATTGTCGACCTTAAAACTCTATGAAAATATTGGGGATGATCCTGTGGCAGATAAAATTCTATTTAATATTATAAATTACTTTAATTAACATTAATTTAAGTAATTTAGGTTGATGAATAGCTTCATATTAACCTTTTATACACAAAGATTTCCCCCATATATTATAGATTTAATGTCATACGAGGGTTTAAGAAACTTTTCAATCACATTCATTTTAATTTTATTTTTTTTATGGTCTGGGAGATATATTGAAGAAAAAAATAAAATTATTTTTGCTAAAGCTATCTCAGTTATTACGCTAATAATTACTTTATCAAATCACATAATAGATGTTAATAATGGTACCTGGGATATTTATGAGAATTTACCTCTGCACTTGTGCGCTATTTCTAATTTAATAGCTTGCTTTATTCTTTTTATTCCTAAAAATCAGAAATTATTTGAATTTCTTTTTTACTGTGGATTTTGGGGAGGCCTAATGGCGATTTTAACCGCTCAAATAAATGATTATGATGGAAGTTTATTCAAGTATATACAATACTATACAAGCCACGGAACCATTATTTTCATGCCTCTGTACATGTTTTATAACCTTAATTATAAATTATCAAAATTTTCTTGGTTAAAACTTTTACTAATACTAAACATTTTTATGGCCATAATAATCCCTATAAATTTTAAAATTGGATCTAATTATATGTATTTAGCTGAAGCTCCAAATATTAAAAATCCTCTAGTTTACGGCGATTGGCCATTTTATATTGTTAACTGGGAATTTATTATTATTATTTTGTTTTATTTAACCTACGTAATTTTTTCGAAACAAAAAGTTTAGCTTATGAAGAAACACCCTATAGAAATATTTAGTGATTGGGTTGCCAGTGGAAAGGATGATGGAATGGAAAAAAATCATTTAGAATCTGTGACTAAAATGTTAGATTTTTCTTTGAAAGATTTTAAAAATTTCAGTTTTATCGATGCTGGATGTGGAACAGGATGGGTAGTTCGCATGGTATCTAAATTAAACTTATGCGTTAGTGCATGCGGAGTTGATGGTTCAAGAAAAATGATTGAAAAAGCTAAAAGGTTAGATATAAACAATCAATATTTTTGTTCTAATTTATTAACATGGAAACCTAAATTTAAAAAAGATCTGGTTCATTCTATGGAAGTTTTGTATTATTTTGAAAAACCATCAATAGTTTTAAAAAATTTTTTTGATAATTGGTTAACTAAAAGAGGACGTTTGGTAATAGGAATTGACTTTTATAAAGAAAACCTATCTTGTCATGATTGGCCTGATAAAACAAATGTTAGTATAATGAAATTATTAACTATCAATGATTGGATTAGAATGTTCGAAGACTGTGGATTTAAAAACATAAAAAGTTGGAGAGTTGGACAAAAAAAAGAATGGGGTGGAACTTTAATTGTTTACGGGACTAAAATTTAATTATCCTTCAACTCATTTAAATTCCAATCAATATAACCTCCTTTCAAATCGTATACCTTAGAAAAACCCATCTCAAGTAATTTATCAGCTGATTTTTTACTTCTGTTCCCAGATCTACAATATACATAGACAGGATTTTTTTTATTCAATCTCTGAAATGATTGGTAAAATACCTCTTCATTTTTAAAATCAATATTGATAGCACCCTCAATATGTCCAGCATTAAATTCTTCGCTAGTCCTTACATCAATTAATTGTACATTGTTTACAATCTGATTTTTAAAATCCACATAATCAAGAATTTCAAACTTATCACCTGAGTTATTACATGAACTAAATATTAGTAAAATAGTTGCAATAAAAGAGAAATTTTTCATTTGTAATTAATATTTAAGTTAACTTTTTTAATTTCAGAAAATCCTCCGCTAATATCAAAAAGATTATCGATTCCTGATTTTTTTAATATTGAACATGCTATCATGCTTCTATATCCACCCGCACAATGAACATAATATGTGCTTAA
>Ga0213861_10001366_pt1 | contig 21499 bp, 17 predicted proteins | sample PICome_4_FD_160110 | JGI IMG/M metagenome (GOLD analysis project Ga0213861, IMG submission 160110) | Coastal seawater microbial communities near Pivers Island, North Carolina, United States - PICO131 | ecosystem: Environmental > Aquatic > Marine > Coastal | place: USA: North Carolina... | reverse complement strand
TTTTACAACTATAACCATCGGGATTCCATCTTATGAAAATTACCCGACCGTTCAATTCATCGATGATCTCATTCATTCGACCAGTTTCACAGCTGTACGAATTCCCAGAGTGTTGGTGTTCATCGCACTCTATAACAATATGGAAATCCTCGGACGAAGATAGTAACAAATCGGGTCGCCTTTTTGTGTTACATAACTTGCCTTTTAAAATTTTGTCTTCTAACACAATATAATGTTTAATTTCTTCTACAGATTTCAAATATTCGACCATTTCTTTTTCAATTCTAGTTCCAAACCCAGTGTTGTTTCGAAAACATCTTCTGCAAATCTGATGCTTTCCGTTAATATCTTTGAAAGCAGTCAAACTATACACATAAGACAAACATATGTCACATTTTTTATCACCAATGTCATGAACATCTGATTTGTGTGTTTTCAAATGACTATTTTGTTTCGTTCTATAATCACATAAATCACAATGATGCCATGTAACACCAATGTCATGAACAAATGATTTGTGTGTTTTTAAAGAACCATTTTCTTTTGATTTATAATCACATAAATCACAATGATGCCATGTAACACCAATGTCATGAACATTTGATTTGTGTGTTTTCAAATGACCATTTTGTTTTGATTTATAATCACATAAATCACAATGATGCCATGTAACACCAATGTCATGAACAAATGATTTGTGTTTTTTCAAATTACCATCTTGTTTTGATTTAAAATCACATAAATCACAATGATGCCATTTAACACCAATGTCATGAACAAGTGATTTGTGTTTTTTCAAATTACCATCTTGTTTTGATTTATAATCACATAAATCACAATGATGCCATGTAACACCAATGTCATGAACAAATGATTTGTGTTTTTTCAAATTACCATCTTGTTTTGATGTATAATCACATAAATCACAATGATGCCATGTAACACCAATGTCATGAACATCTGATTTGTGTCTTTTCAAATCACCATTTTTTTTTGATTTATAATCACATAAATCACAATGATGCCGTGCAGTTACATGAACATCTGATTTGTGTTCGTTCATTTCTTCATATTTACGTTTTCCCAACATTTAAGGTTCTTTTTCCTTTATGAATAATTTTGATATATTCATATTTTTTTAATACTAATCACAAATATATTCCATATTTTTTTAAACAAAAGTTAAACACATAATTATGTGATTGTTTAGAAAATGACTTCAAAAGTGTTTATGCAATATGAAAAAAAGTTTAAGTCTACAAAACAAAAAAAAAAAAAAAAAAAAAAAAAATAAATATTAATCTTTTTATATTTTTGTCAGTAAAAAAATGGTTGACATATTTTCTTGTTTGAAAGGGTTGCAATATACTCCAAAACCAAAACGTGCACTTATAAACACACTTGATGAAAGTGACTCAAAAAAGCAAAAATTCAGCGTGCCCGCAGTTCGCAACTCACGAATACACTCTACGTATGAGATACCACTGTCTGAACTTCCTGCGGGGTGGGAAACTTCTGAATGGATGACTCAATTTACTGTTCAGCCTGCAGAGGCAAAAGGGTTTAGAAAGGAGCCTTCACCCCCCTTTCACGTTTACGAAATGACTGAGGAAAAGTTACTTTTGCCTCGATTTCGCGGCACAGAGTTATTTGGCCCGGCTGAAACAGACGCACGTTCTTCCGGTGAAGGTATGATGGTTGGTTCCAGCTTTAATGGTTCACTTAGAGAAAACCAAGTGAATCCGTGTACATTGGTGGTTAACAGTCTGTTGAAGAGCGGAGGTGCCACACTTGTGTTGCCGTGTGGTCAAGGTAAAACCGTGAGTTCAATCTACATCGCAATGCATCCGGAAATAATGCGGCGCACACTGGTACTTGTGGCAAAAAAGCGTTTGATGGATCAATGGATACAAGAGATTCCCAAGTTTTCTACTTCAACGGCTCCAATAGGTGCTATCCAAGGCGATCGATTTGAGACAGACGGTTGCGATTTTGTTGTCGGTACAATCCAAACGATCCTCTCCAAAAAACGCGGCTTTGTAGAGTCGGATTTTGATCAATTTGGAACAGTCATTGTTGATGAGGCGCACCATATTGCTGCTCGTTCTTTTTCTCGTGTCATGCGACTTATGGGAGCAAAACATGTAATGGCTCTCAGTGCAACACCAGATAGACAAGACGGCCTAGGCTTCCTTATTCACTGGTTATTAGGACCCGTGGCATGTGATCGGCGCAGGAAGGTGGGAGATGACAAAGTGGAAGTGGAAATGATTACTTACACGCGCGGGAAAGAGGAAGAAATTACGTATAAGGACGGACGCATCGGTCATGCCAGTATGATCAACAACTTGGCAAAAGACGAGACACGAACGGATCTTATTGTGGAGCGGCTGGAAAAGTTGTTTGCTCCCAACATGCCTCGTCGCAATGTACTTGTGTTGACGGGAAGGCGCAAACACGCAGAGTCAATGATGTACGGGTTCTTCCAGAAAGCTCCAAACGTTGAAACAGGGATAATGCTAGGAGGTATGAGGCAGGAAAATCTGGACGCGGCACAGCGCATGCCGGTGATATTCAGTACTTATACCATGTGGAGCGAGGGGATAGACGAGCCTCGCCTTGACACGCTTATTTTGGCAACCCCGATGAGTAATATTGAGCAGTCCGTTGGGAGAATTTTGCGCAAGAACCCAAACAAATGTCGACCGCTTATCATTGATATTGTGGATCCGTTCTCGATTTTTCAAAACCAAGCCTGGAAGCGAAAAGCCTTTTACAAAAAGTTAGGATACTGGATCAATCGTACAACTGATGTGGAAAAAATAGAGACCTATGAAGCTCCGATTGATAACATTTTCCAATTACCTGAATCTACAAATAGTATGAAATAAATATTCGGTTTGTTAGCTGTGCACAAATGTTTTTGCTCATTTTCGCAAAGCTAACAATATGTGAGAATTCTAAAAAAATGTTCATCTATGAAGTTCAATCTCTATTGGAAACTTAAAAGGATTTTCAACTTTAAGTTTTTGGTGCTCCATAGCTGTGGAAAATATTTGGAAAAAAGTTTCATCTCTAAAATTTTTTCAAGTTCGATCTCTACGGTAAAACTTGAAAGTTAAAAAATATTTTCATGTCTACGGTGAAAGTTTGAAAAAAAAAATTATTTTGGAGATGTTTTCAAGTTCGATGTCTATGGCGAAACTTGGAAAAGTTTCATCTCTAAAATTTTAAGTTCGATGTCTATGGAGATGACGATTTTTTTTTCGATTTAAAGTCACATAAATCACAATGTTGCCATGTAGTTACATGAACCAGCTGATTTGTGTGGTTTTAAAGAACCATTTTTTTTTCGCTCTACAATCGCATAAATCGAAATGATGCCATGTAGTTACATGAACATCTAATTTGTGTTTGTTTATTTCTTTATATTTACGTTTTCCAACATTTTAGGTTCTTTTTCCTTTGTAAATGATTTTAATATTTTATCTTTAAAACTCGAAAATTTAGTTGGAAAGATGTTTTTTTTTTGTAAAAAAAATGACACGCGTGGAGTGTGCAAATCTACTTATCCAAGGAGTATGCGGCATCATTAGCGGCATTAGAAGCGGAAGCTTCGGCTTCTTTAACAAATGCGGCATATCCAAAAGCATATTCCGAAGCTTTGGTAGCTTTGGAAGTTTCCGATACGGCAATGTGCATAACACCTTCGACAGTTTTTAAAGCGGCTTCAAAATCCCAGAAATAATGAGATCTTTCAGCTACGGAAAGAGAATATCCGAAGGTATGCTTGACAGCATTGGCAGCTCTGGTAGCGGCGCATGCAGAACTTTTAGCAAGTTTGGTGTTCTCTTTAGCGACTTCAAAAGCTTTGTTAATTTTGTGAACATATCCAGTTAAAACGACATTGGCCGCTTTCGAAATGAGTTTTGGAGCGTAATTGTAATGGAACACGGTCATTTCTTCGTCATACTCGGCTTCCTGCATTGATTTATTGGCAGCAGCTTCGGCTTCTTTAGCAATTTCGGCATATTTGCGCATTTCTTCAATAATTGCATAGAGTTTTTGTGCTGCTGGAGTGGTAGGTAAATTCTGAAACATTGCTTTCCAAGGGTATGTTTTTACTTCAAAAAAAGAAAATGATTTTTTTATCTTGATATTTTTTTTCGTATTTATCCATACGTTTTCATAATTTTTGCATATTTTGGGATATATGTATTTCACGAATTTTTCTCCCTTCGGATATTTGATCGCGCTCAACATTTATATACGACCAACTTGAAATAAATTTGTATCATGATCATCATAAAATATTTGCGATTCCCGTTCTTGCGTTACGGGTAAATATGATATATATATATATATATATATTTTGCATGAACTAATGGAAGTTTAGCTTCTCTAATTGCATTTATTTTACTTCAATTGTAATTTGCAAATTATAAACACCCTGTGGACTTGCCAATTGTATAGCAGATAAATCTGCATATTTAACTAGATCACGTAATCTTTAGAAGTAAAACAGTTGTACTTTTTTATAGATTTCATCTTTAAATATTTAATCTAATTCTCAGAGATCAAGTCTATCTAACAAGATGTGTACGTTGAAACTTGGAAACAAATTTTCAGGTTTGAAATTTTTTCAAGTTCGATCTGTATGTCAAAACTTGGAAAAGAGAAATTGTACAACGACTATCCGATATTGGTACGTGTTTCAAGATAGCCAATTTTTTCCCGCTGAAATGTGAGCACCTACAATTTTGCAGCACCTGCTGATGTAAAAAAAATCTAGGGTACTAAATAAAAGTTTGCTTGTGTAAATCACCCAAAATTAACTATGACTTCACAAAACATGTACCAATTTTCAGTTCCCCAGCAGGCATATATGTCCTTGCCGGCTCAGCACCACTACCCGGCTGAACAGAAGCAGGTGCATACTGGGTCCATGACATCCTTACCGGGGAGAGGCGCATATACTGGGGCCGCGACATCCGTACTGGGAGGAGGCGTAGCGACTATTGAGATGCAACAGTTTGGCGCTGCGGAGCGTCAGTTTGACAGCTACATGTGGGCACGCAACGGCAAGCACACGTGTTCAGACGTGGTTGCTCAGGGGGGGCGTACTGATGTGGGCCCCAATTCATCGTCGCACAGTTCATGCATGAATCCAACGGTTTTTATTCACAAAAGTGCGCCCAGTATCAATGCAGCTTACTTTGAGGCTGAGCGCCACCCCTCTAAGTACCGCTCAGGCAGAGACTCTCTGCATAATGTTAGCATGACGCTCTCAGACGGGTCCATCTCAACCGAACTCCTTGGCGCCCCCCCGGTAGCCGCGCAGAAGGATGCGTGGGTATACCATGATAGAGATCTTTCAATGTACAATGTTACAGCCGAAAATACGACTTTGCCGCCTGCCATGGCCACTGGTTTCTTTGAACCTTTGCAGCAAGGTGACGCTGAGTCTACACAAGGCTGCTCGGAGGTTGGAGAGAGTACGTCTATGTGCTATTTGAGTACATAAGTGCTTTTTAAAGTTTTTATAAAAAAATAAGCAATAAGCAATAAACAAAACAATAAACAATATTCATTCATTTCACTTATATTTTATTTTAGCGTGATCTAATTGTGCATCCCTTGGCGCATCCACCGATTACACAAGTCAATTTTCGCACATAAATTCGTTTATACATCTCACTTGGGACACCAAACACTTGTCACAATGTCCTGTACCAAGCCACGCGATTACCTTGGTTTCTTCCGTATACTTGTAGTATTGTGTAGATTTGAATTGAAAACCCGTATCCACCTCCAACTGTGTAGACTCCAGTAACATAGCATAGTAAAAAGTGAAATTGTTATAAGTTGGGGACTCCGCTTCCGCCGCACCACTAACCTACAACCGTTTTCCAGAATCATTTTGTACATACGTTGGTGGGTTTTTGTCTTTAGAACAAACTTAAATCCCGGAGACACGTTGATGAAATACTGTCCATACGTTTATATATATATGTGTCAAATTTTTCACACGTACAAAAAAAAAAAAATATATCGACAAGAAAACAATTTGAAGTATAGTTTAACATGTTGTTGATAGGTCTTGTTGGTGGTAAAGGTGTTGGAAAGTCTACAGCTGCAAGTTACCTATGTGAAAATCATGGATTTGTTGAATATGCAATAGCGGATCCACTTAAACAGACCTTGATGCACATGTTTTCGTTAACTCGTAGGCAGCTGTATGGTGATCTCAAAGAAGTAGTAGATCCACGTTGGAATGTAACACCGAGAACAATAATGCAGAGGTTTGGCACGGACATTGTCCGGAATAATATGCATGAACACTTTCCTGAAATTGAATACAATCGCTCTCACTGGTTAAAACTGTTCGAGATGAATCGAGAGAGTCTTGGTAACTATGTCGTCGTGTCCGATGTAAGATTCGCGGATGAGGCAACAGCAATCCGAGATATGGGAGGCATGTTAATCTACATTAGCAGAAGCTGGGAGGGAAAAAGTGTTGATGAACATGAAAGCGAAAAACAACATCACGGAATATTAACGGATGTTGTTGTAAACAATGATAAATCGATTTCGGATTTTTTGAAACAAATTAGTAATATTGTAAAAGAATAAAATTGTTACCGGTTATGTTATATATGAAGAACGTTGTATCATAAAGTTTTTATCTTAAGTCATAAGCACTCTGCAACATTGTTTTTCAGTGCATACAATGCCTGTTAAAAGCTAAAATAATAACACTAAACAAATTTTTTTTTTTGTTTATTTTATCCTAAACATACATTTTGAGTAAGGCTCAGGTACAAGCATTCCTTTAATAAAGTCACCACACGCAGATATTTCTCCTCGCGGGAAGGTTTTTAACTTTACGCCTTTTTCAAACCACTTTTGCTCACATATGTTACAATGATTGTAGCAAATGTTGCCTGGCAGCATTTCACAGTAATGTTGTTGATGATACAGCTGTAGGTTCAGTTCCTGTTTTTCTGCTTTAATTTCCTCCACCTGTCTTTTGTTTTTGGTGATTTGTTAAAATGGAATTGTATTTATATTTTTTTGGGGTGGGATCACCATACATTTAAAATTCATACAATTTCTACTTTCAAGAATATTGAAATCAGTTTACTTTTTCTCATGAATACTTGTTTCTATTGTGGTGACGGCATTTTGCAAGTAGAAAGGATGCACTGTGGTAGTGAAAGTTGGAGAAAGAAAAGTCGGAACGTAAAATTTTACCGTATGGATGGATGTAAAGACAAGATATGTCGAGCTGTTTATTTAAAAAATTATCAACATAAGAAAGCTGTTTTTACGAGTAAGACAAAGGCTATCACTGCGACCAAAAAGAAGGAGATCTCCCCGAGTAAAACAAAGGCTATCCCTGGGACCAAAAAGAAGGCGATCTCTCCGAGTAAAACAAAGGCTATTCTTGTGACCAAAAAGAAGGAAATATCTCCGAGTAAGACAAAGGCTATCCCTGCGACCAAGAAGAAGGCGATTTCTGTGACCAATAAGAAAGTGGTTTGTCCAAGTAAGACAAAAAAAGTTTTTTCGATCAACAAAAGAGCGGGAAGATCTAGTGTTAACCGGAACAAGTACTTGAGTTTAGAAAGCGCGTCAAAGTCAAAGGCAAATACCATGACAAAGAGTAATGAATGTCGTAAACCGTCACCCGAAATAGTTTTATGCAAGAAGAAAATACAAAGCAAGTTGGAGTGTAAAACAACTCAACTTATACCAGCTCCAAGAGAACGTAACACGCAAGAATGTGTTGGGTCTGAAAAACAAATTCAAACTTTTGTATCAAGTTTAATAGCGCAAGGTCATCCGGCATTAAATTTGATTTTGAGTTCAAAAACATCTAAATTGTTGAGTAAGCAGTATGCGGATTTGCTCAAGTATTTGGTAATTGCAACTCACCTTAACTTGGACCCCAAAACTGACCCAGTGGTCACTTGGACTGCTTCATGTAGAATTTTGTGTCATATTGCGTCTGATGTAGTCAGAAAAGTTGGATTGACCAACCCGGAAACGATCGCATTGAGTTCTTCCGCTAGGTTTATCAAACTTGGTTGGTCAGAGCTTTTACGTGCAAATCCTTGGATAAGTACTTTGTTTGTGTGAAGGTTGATGTTTGTTTGGATAATTTTTATTTGTGAAAAAAAATATGGTGAAAATAAAAAATATTATGTTTCATGATTACGGTGGAAGTGGTGAGTGTCGTTTACGTTCAGTGAATAACTTTTGCGGAAAGATAATGCTGGATAATAGTCGGCTACAAGAACTTTTACAAGAATATGAGGGTTTATACGGAATTGGTTCAAGTGGGGAGTTTCGGCTAGACAGTGCAGAACCGGATGGAATGAGTCCGCTGGCTTACTTGGTGCAGCAATGCTCTGGAACAGTCGCACTTCATGTTCCAATAGGTGGGTGGGCGTATATACGCCGCATATTTGGCGTAGAAAACGAGGAAAATTGGTTTGGTTCTATTGCAGAGCCTAGACTTGTACAATTTAATAAAGGGCATGCATGGTGTCTAAACAAGGGCGGTCAAGACGACACTTGGTATAAGCTGGATAACCAATCAGGAAGACCGCAGCGCTTGAGAACTATAAGCATGACGCAGTCCACTGGTTATGTCATTGCGTTAGACTACAACTCCGTGATAAAATATATTTTGCCAAAACTTGAGCGAGAGATTCATAGGTATCTAGTAACGCAACAATTAGACAAGTTCGATGAAACAAACGTTGATCTATGGATCCAATGCATGATTGAAAGGGGTTTGCTGTTACATGACTTGCAACTACCCCTTATGTACTACCTACGCTTGCACACAACAGTCGTAGATGACTCGTCATTTCGGGAAATATATAAATCGTTAAGATCAGAATTTGGAATCAACGCAAACACTGCAACTTTTATTCGGGATCGTATTTTTCCTACCCTTAAACATATTTGCAAACACTAGAACGACAATTATAAACGCGTTCTAAGAATAAAATACGCGTTTTTCAAGTCCAGAAAAAATAATGTGATAAAAAAAAATGGTTCAAGTTCGTAAATTTCGTCAACGGAGAGTCAAAAAAGAAGTAACAGTTGATCTCAATCTATCTAATCAAAAAACAGAAGAAAATATAGTTGCATCTGCAGCAGAAGGAGGTTTGGATTTTACGACAGAAACAGGCGCAACACCTGCGGAAGGGTTGAAAAGTGTTAAAGTTGTTGAACCTAAACCTCTTGAAAGTGCCAAAACTGTAGAAACTTTTGAGAGTTTTAAAAGTTCTGAAAGTGCTGAAACTGTTGAACCTATTGAAACTGTTGGACGTATTGAAACTGTTGAACCTATTGAAACTGTTGAACCTATTGAAACTGTTGAACCTATTGAAACTGTTGAACCTATTGAAACTGTTGAACCTATTGAAACTGTTGAACCTATTGAAACTGTTGAACCTATTGAAACTGTTGAACCTGTTGAAACTGTTGAACCTGTTGAAACTGTTGAACCTGTTGAATCTGTTGAAACTTTGGAAAGGGCTGAAAGTGCGCAAACATCTAGCATCAAAGAGTCATCTGGTATCAAAGAGTCATCTGGTATCAAAGAGTCATCTGGTATCAAAGAGTCATCTAGTATCAAAGAGTCATGTAGTATCAAAGAGTCATGTAGTATCAAAGAGTCATGTAGTATCAAAGAGTTCCAAACTAAGATGACGCATGATCTGAACATAAAGAATGGGGAGCTTGAGGGGATGATATCAAATACGAACGAATTAAGAGCCACAATATCATCATTGTCGGCAGATGTTTCTCAATTCAAAGAGGAATGTTCGATTCAAATGCGCAAGTTTAATGATGAGATGCAGCAATGGACCCATAGCAACCGAACGCTTCATAAGGCCATTGGCATCAAAACAAAAGAAGTTGCCAATCTAAAAGAAGAGAATCAACAACTACATGACTACATTCGAAGCATCCAAAATACAGTTTTAACTCTGCAGCAACAAGTCTTACGCGGAGAAAATGAGTCAAAATCCTCTTCCCCTCAAAACCTATCCGACATAGTTCCCTATCCTTCCGTTGGTGCCCCTCGTGTTACGCCGAACAAAGTTGTAGGCGGGAATGAAGTTCAAGAAGCTACAAAAACATCAACAACCCCCTTCGTTCCTGAAAGTGTGTTACAAAACATGTATCAAAATTTTGAAACTTCTGAATGTTCCCATAAAGAGCTTCCAATTTTTTTGCAGCCGGTATCGGACTCCAAAAAACGCGCAAATGTGACAAACTTGGAATACGTGAAAAATATTGTATCAAAACAATCAAGAGACACAGAGATGAAACCAAAGAAACCTCGTCAGCTCAACAAAGCAAATCTTGGGCTTAGCAGCTTCCAAGGAGACGGCGGCAGACATCGGTGTGAGTTACATTTATTAACTCAACATAAATAAAATTCTAAACACGTCTTGGAATATTGTAACTCTGTCGCAGCACGTGTAAAGAAGCCTCAGCAAAAAGCGGGGTTTGTGGAATTATACAAAAAAACAATTTTTGCTATTGACGAATACGTTAAGACGCTGGTGTGATTAAAGGAGTTGCATGAGTCCGAAAAACGTTTTTTGCAGGGTTCCATTCCTAAAACGAACGAGGCCTACAACAGACAACAGCAGGAAGAAATGTTTAAATAACACGCAAATCACATTACATATTACCGGATGCCGCGCTGGACATACGAGATCGACCTGTCAGGGCGCATGATGACCACATTTTATAAGAGTTCAACGTGTCTTTATAAATAAACAAAAACTTATTCCATTTACTGTCTTAATCAACAGCAGAACCTTATCAGAACCTGATCAGAACCTTGAAGTATAAAAACATTTCACTAGTAAAAAAACATTTAACTAAGTACGATGGCCATGTTCATGGGTATGTTAAACATTTGTTAAATGTGTTTCACTCACTGTTTATGTGCCTATTTAAGTGCAGTCAGGTTTTGTACAAGTATACACTTAGCTTTTTCATTGCGCTGTGTAATAAAATATATGTCATAAAAATTACATACATATGGCTCTGGCCGTTCCTTGTTCGGAGGTAAATAGCAGGCTGTAGGTATGGTGACATCCGTTCCAATCCACAAAACTCCCGTCCGGATTAAGGAACTGCACTCTAAGTTTAGTGATCCGACGCATCGAGGGAAATGAAGCATGTAACATTTCTTCCGATATATGTCGAAAAAATGGGTTGGTATACAACTTGGCTAGAATCATGAATCTATTTCCCTGGTAGCTATGCTCGTTGGAAGTAGTCTCCTCACATTCCCCTCCAAGTCTCATGAGGACGTAGTCCGGTGGACCCAGTTTCCAGCAAAACGGTGCAGCATAAGACGTTGCGGCGCCGGTCGTTCCTGTTGGCGCATAGAATGTAGAGTTTCCGACAGCAGCATCAACGCATACTATTTGCTCCACCGACGGAAGAACCGGAAGAGTCTGAGGAGGGAATCCGAGAAGGGCCGCCGCGGCTCCAGGAGCAGATAGGTGTGGTTGAAATACATTTCGTTTAAGTGGAGTAATCTGAACGTTCACGGTGGGGCTTGGTCCTGCATTTGTGCCGATGCCTAGGCCTTCTATGGCACAAGTGGTGACTCCCAGTATGGAGGCTGTGGGTTTCATTGTGGCAAACGGGATGCCTCCGGTACCGTCCCACGGAGCTTCAAGCACTACGGTCAACACATCACCTGCTGCAAGGCCGGTAGGGAACGGTCCAGGACCACTGAGTGCTATCTGAAGTACCTGTCCGGCTTGGTATCCACCGGGGACTATGCCTAACAGGCCACTAGAGTCGAGTGTGATCCATTCAAGAGGTGGTACGAGCATGTTGTTAGAAAACACAGTTTGTTCAGGCACCGTTGACAACGTAAAATGTTGCGACGTAGACACTCCTGCGAGATGAAACGCGCTCAGCGGAAACTCTTGGCCCGGCGAAACACCGGTCACCGCAACGTGCGGACTTGTGTACATACTCGACCCGCTGTATGCTATTGGGTCAAACCCAAGGAGCGCAGCGGTATTTGCATTAGTTGCCCCCGTAAAATCAAGCCCCGTAAGTAACGACTGCGCATGTGAAAACGTGAACCTTCCTTCGCCCGTCACAGGGTCAGAAACATACACAACATTATAATAACTACTCCCCGTAGCGGCAACCATGAGGTCTGTAAGAACGTTTGCGAGTTGCGCCCCAGAGTAACGCCCTTGTGGGATCACTAGCATTTGAGGTACACCACCAACATTTACCCAATTCAGTGTACGGTCAGTGGGTAAAGTAGTGGTAAAGTCGAGTGGGTTTAGTACTGTCGCAATAAGAGCTTCCAACTCTTGATGAGTGTACGTACCCGGTGGGATGGTTGGATATCTCACAAATGGCAAACTGCTAATATCAGACATCTTTTTTTGTGTACTAATATCAACAGTATTATTTGGAAGGTTTAGTATTGAGCTAAGGGTGCTTGTTGACAACAACTGGGATGTCGTTGTAGTCACTAGGTTGCCAGCGGTGAATGAATGCGTAGGCGCCAACAAAGATATGGTATTGTTGGTGTCGTCTATGATGAAATGTGTCCGAAGCAGCAGTGTTGATGTAGGCGAAGGGTTGCCAGGATCCAAGATAGACACTAAGTATTTGTTTAGCATGCTCAAGAGCTCGGAAAGTGTTGGGGGCTCTGAGTACAGGAAGGAGTTGTATCCTGCACCCACGTTTCGCATGTCATGACATCCAAGCGCAAGTGTGTCTAGGTAGCCACCGACAAAGTCAAACGTTGAGTCACCTGGGACCGCGGCAACGGTTGTGGCGTCGACTTGCGGCCCGAACGGTATAGCCGGCGCAAGAGATGTGGCGGGGTATAAACCCCCAACAATCCCTACTTTCAGTCCAAAAGATGCGTACTGAGATAGTGCGAATGAAAGGCCATGTGGGGAGGCGGTTGTTGTTGTAACGCCAGGTACATCCACGCTCGTAATCGGGTTCAAGGTCGCCGGAAGTTCAATTGTGATAGCGGGGTGAACCGTTGTGGACAAGGTAGTGCATGTACTTTTGTCAAAAACCGTCGTGGTTTCTTGAAACACCAAAGTGGTGTTCTGTGGTATGGTGATCGGCTCAGAGTATGTAACGTTTGAATTGATAGTTTTGGTAACCGCCTGTCTACTTTTTGGCAAGTAAATGCTTCCAAGTTGAACCGTCTTCACGCGATTCAACACCGTCTCCAGGCTAATGGTATAATCGCTGAGCGACTGTTTGGAGTTTTTTGATCGACTGTCTACTGATATTGAGTATATGTAGGGCGAAGATTGTAAATGGCGCAGAGATAACATCTTCCTTTCAGTTTAGTTACACAAGTGGAAAATGTTTTTCCACATTTAAGACTTTGTTTTAACGAAGGTTTCAAGCATTTACACTTAACACACCCAACGGGTTTGTTTTTTATATGAAAGGGTTCGGGATGCCCGAACAACTTACTACAAGTTTAGGGCATCTTTTTCAGCACTTGGAAGGAAAAGTAAAAGGGAAAAGAAGTTTTCATTTCATATTTTGTATACTACAAAATAAACATATCTTGTCAGTTTTGTTTTGTAAGGGTTATGGAAGAGTTTATTGTACATATGTAAATATTTATGCTTCATGTCACTGTAGAAACTGTCTGCTGTGGCTTTGGGGCGCTCCTTATGCTTATTCTTTAAAACCAATTTGGAGTACATACACGTCATTGGTTACTTAAAGGTTTATCCCAGAGTTCTCTCCGTAGAGGTTCGGATTCTAGGCCGGTGGTTGCCATAGGTTCACCTCCAAACGACCACGGCCAACTTGGCTGGAAAGAGTATTTTTCGGAATTACAGCAGTTGTACCCGTTATCTCGTATCGCAAGCCGCGTCTGTAAGCGGTCGACCACACAGGGAGGGCAGGATGCACAGAACTGCTTCCACTTGTAGCTGGGAGGGGCGCCCCACCCCCGTACGTTTCCGCAGCCCCACACTCCGCCAGCGTTTCTGTCGCGGTAAGGGTTTGATTCCAATGAAGTAACGGTGGTTGTGCTTGGGATTGTGTATGATGCGGAGGTCATGTCTTGCTGTTTATGTGTACCAATCAAAATAAAATATTAAACAAAACATTAAGAAATCTGGAATATATGAATTCTTTTGTTTTGTTTGTTAAACCCTCAGACCTCCAAACCTGCGGCTATAAGCATATGCAGAGTATGCTGACCGGTCTATTCTGGTATACTCACTCCGAGTAAGCAAAAAATAATACTGCAGGCGCAACTACAAAAATTAGTCCCTACAATACCGATTAATCATTTTAATCACAAACGATAAGTTCCATACGCACTGTCTGTAGCTTTGGGTTGCAAAGGCGGTGCGTACCAAGTTTTATATAGCTTTTGAGTCAGACACTTTTTTAAGCGTTTATGGGGTAGAAGCATGTTCATCAAAGACGGTTATCGTGGAGTGGGGCTGTGAGATCCTTGAATTGTGTTGTTATCAGAGAACGGATTTTGTCTTATTGGAGAACTGCCGCATCGCGATTTGATAATGTTTAATCATACAAGGCCATAAACAAATAGTTCACTTTTATGTTAAAAATTATTCGTCCAATTTTGATCGACACACAGGGCAAGTGTTGTGGTCATTAAGCCATGGTTTCAAACAATCTTGATGAAACTCATGTTTGCACTTATTAATTTCTACAACAACTTTGCGGGTTTCGTCATCACCGTTATCTTTTAGATCACATAGGCAGACGGCGCAGTTCCCAGTCGCGTCTTCCACAAGTTTAACGGATACAGCTACATCCTGCTGATCATCCGATAGCCCCTGAAACGGTTCTGGCTCCGCGCTTTCAAAAAGTTGAGATAGAATATCTTCTTCGTTCATGTCGAGTGGTACCGAGAACAAAAACACGCTGCTGTTACGCGAGCGTCTGGTGCCGAGAACACCCCGGACTTGAAAAATGTCTCTTATGGACGCGCTAGAGCGATTCAATACTTCAGACGTAAATCCATCAGGCATTGGAATCACATTCATGGTTTCTTGAAGTAATGTTTGAATAATATCATTACAATTGGACGCAATTTGCTGCCTGAGACCCTCCGCAGCCGTATGTTGGAGAATGTCCTGAAGCAACCCAGGCGCAAATGAGGAAACCATTCCCAACGGGGCCGTACCCGTGTTTATATTCATCAAATCAGCTTGCAAAGAGTTTAATCTAGCGTAAATGATTGTGCGCACAACGTTCCAATGGCCACTCATCAACTCATAACGCAACAGACTTGGCCTCATTTCGTGTACCATTGCGCTGACGATCTCGCTCCTTATTCGAGACGGGGGAATTAGTATTGCGCATTCAAGGGATAGCACATCTGCAGCACTGAAGGCAAAACTGTTCATCCTTGCCATAGCGTGCACAGCTTGTGGAATAATGTCGGTTGTAAATAGCTTCAGCGACGCGTTTGTACCTGATATCTGACGAATCAATGCCGCTGGCCTTTTCTCGTTAGAATTGGTGCTTGTAAACGTTTCCGACGCTAAACACCCGCAGTGCGTACATTGTTCATTGTATCTCAAATTTAACCCGTAGCATTGCATACATGTCCAACACACCTGCAAAAGCAAGAGTAGTGAACATTCTGGGAGTGTTGGTGATAGACATGACGAACACGTCTCTTGGCCAAATGTGCTGTTCTCATAACCACACGAGGCACACACACGAGCCCATATCGGTTTGGGAGAAACAATTTGTCTTATTGGTGGTGTAAACGATTGTGACTGCATTGTTGTTTTATTGACAGGAAATATTAAAGCGAATTAATTGTTTTTTTACCAACTGGATATCCCACGAAACGTGGGCCTGCCTGGTGTTTTACTGTGAATAATCGGATGAGAACTTTGAATAACACGGGGTACTTAAGTGTAACTTCATTATGTTTTTATTTTTAAAATTTAAAAATCATATTTTTATCCAAAACTAATTTGTTATTTATAGTTTTATTTTGAATCCAAGTCCGTTGGCCAAGGATTCGGCATGAAATCTCCGATTCCTTTGGTCTGCTGTATCATAACTGGGGTAGGGACACTAGGAAGTGAATTACTTGGATTTAGGTGACCTTTTCCAAGAATATGCCCAACTTCGTGGTTTACGAGATAAGTTTGGTAGTCGAATAAAGGTAATCCAGATTTATTCCCAATGTCTCCAAACCATCGATCACTGTTAAAGTCAACAGTGTGAGCCGCCACGTTTGCAACTGATAACTGCTCATCTTTGAACTGTGGATAAGCATCGTACATAATGGAAGGTGGTACCAGTTTAAGCAACATGATGTCATTATTTGAAACAAGCCTAGCATCGTCTTTGGATCTAAGTTCAACAAAAGCATAGCCATGATTAGACCATCCTCTTTTATCTTTTAAAACATTTCGTACTTTTGTTGCAAATTCGTAGCAACGCGGATTGTCCAATAAAGACGAGTGCACTAACGGAAGGTAAAACCAGACTTTCATGAACTTTTGTATATTTGTTTATTTGTGTCATTTATTTTTTTCCTAACACGTTACGTACTTTACCTGTCCCACAATCTGGTGTTCATATTTGGGTATGCGTCAGGATACATCTCAGGATTTTCGCAAGTTTCCGGTACCCGACTACTAAAGCATCTATTTTTCGTGTCTTTCAGGTTTCTTGTTGTCTTGATCCACTTTAGCGTGTTGTAACAGCGGATTTGGATATCAGCTTCAATATCGTAATTCATGCGCTTATTTTCTTTTGCCTGTGCGAACTTCTTTGACATAGGTCGGGTACCATGCTCTACAAAATGGTCATCCTCCTTGGTGCAGTAATATAAATTTGACTCGGCTTCTCCTTCTGACATTGTGGAAAGTTAGAAAGTGTTTGGAAAAATAAAAACATGCTGTCTGCCGTATAAGGAAAACACTATCACCATACATACATGTTTTTTATTTGTATGGTCACCAATCTTTTTCCTTGCTATCATTTTTTATAATGTCGGAAGAGGCAACATCTACAGCGGTTGAACAAGGAAATTCCGGAGGCAGATGGAGTCCTAAACGTGTCACTAATGTCGTTGATGTATTATATTCAGAACAAGAAACCAACACACACTCAGGAATTACGATTTCCTTGTCCCAAGCATCGACAGTCGTGTTGTCACAGGATCCAACGTCACCACAGGATCCAACGTCACCACAGGCTCCAACGTCACCACAGGATTTAACGTCATCACAGGATCCAACGTTATTGCAAGAATACGATATAGGCAAGTGCTGTTTCTGCGGTGAGGAGTGCAACCCGTGCAGTCAGGTTTGTGGGCCATGTATGCGTGGATATTATTTAGGCAAATAAAATATTTATTCACGTGAAACTAATCCCATTAGTGTCTGAAGGCGTAACATCGCCATTTCGTCATCAAAAACCAAGTATTTTTTAAATCCAACAATACCCTTTACACAAAAATTAGAAATATTTTTAATGTTAAACACACTCTCTAGTTGACGCTGATGTTCAGGCGGAAGTGCAGAATTACATAGAACGTGCCGCCTAACGGCCAATAAAAGAGTTACTACTTTGCTTTCGGAAACACTCACATCGCACTCGTCGTCAAACTTTCTAAACACATCCAAATAGTAAGGAGGATTCTGATCACGTGACAACAAAGCAACAGACGCGTTCTGTTTTTTGGAGACAGAGTCTTCCGTGAAAAGGGTCAAAACAAGAATACTTCTCATTGGCAGCGAACGCAATGTGCGGACATTGTCGTATAACTGTTTACTCAAAAAACGTCTGGATAGTTTTGGCTGGATTATTTGAAATAAAAGCGTTGCACCGTAAGTGATTTGCTTTTGAGCGTCTTCCATCGCCTCCGAGTCACAGAGCAGACCCAGCATTACAAGGCCTTGTAAGGTGTCGTCATCCAGCATGTGATAAACAATATTTGCGTTTATTTTAGCATTTTATTTTTTTTATGAAAACGGTTTTAATTTAAACCGCAAGCTTTACTTGTTACTTGTTTTGTGCTTGTATTTTAAAGATTTTGCTTTACGGTATTTAGCTTCAAGTTTATTTCCTTAAAATTTTTACTATCATCATTCTTCTGAGCGATCAAGTCGCGATGTACAAGATATATATATATAGTCACGAAAAACCCCAAAACTATAAACATCAGCACCAAATTATTAAAAACGTAGGTTAGCTTTCCAGTAGAGTCCTTTCAATTCACAGGAAAGGTAAAGAGGCCACTTTCTGCGGTGGACACGGAGATTCTGAAACAAATTGCATGTACCTACGATATCAAAAAAAATAATCGTTAATAAAAAAGATCACAATGTCAAATATTAGACTTATGCAAAATACAGTACAAAATTTTAATGTAACCCTTAAAACGCAGGGCTTTGAAATGTTGGTCACAAGCATCCGAGATGCTCTTGTGTCCGGAAATGCTCATGATACCACTCTGGTTCAGTTACTTTGCATGTATGTGTTTCGCACATTAGATGGATCAGGAAACAATTTAAGAATGCCAACTTACGGTATGATAAATACGGTGTTTCGTCGAGTATGCTCCCCAATGTACGATATAACAACACAAATGGCTGTACGTGGTGCATCAAATCCATCTCCGCGTGTAATTAGTAACAGCATCTGCCAGGGTGTTAGTCGTAACAATACCGAAGGCCTATCAGACATGATATGGGTATGGGGTCAATTTTTGGACCACGATATCGTCCTAACAAATAGTGGAGACGAGAAAGCAGATATAGTAACACCAACTGATACTAACGAGGTATTTCCAGGCCGTACCATACCGTTCACACGTTCTAAGCACATTGTTGTTGATGGCGTTCGAAAGCAACAAAATGAGACAAGCAGCTACATCGATGGTACAACTGTGTATGGAAGCACCATCGAAAGGGCGTATGCATTGAGAAGACTTGACGGCACCGGAAAGTTGAAAACAGGTTTTTCAGATAATGGTGAAATCATGCTTCCGTACAACGTCGAAAATCTTGATAATGCTGTGCCTACAGGCAGAACAGCAAGTGAGTTTTATTTAGCTGGTGATGTTCGGGCGAACGAGAACGTGTTACTGTCGTCTATTCACGTGTTGTTTGTTCGCGAGCACAATCGACTATGTGATATTATTGCCTTGGAATACCCATCAATTGCGGGAAAAGATGAGATGATATATCAGCATTCAAGAAGACTTGTTATTGGAATGATTCAGCACATAACATTTGAAGAATTTCTACCTGCTTTACTCGGAGAGAGCCTACAAGAACACAGTGGCTACTTGGACAGCGTGGACGCGTCATTAGCGACAGAGTTTTCCACTGTGGCGTTCCGGTTTGGTCATACTATGCTGTCGTCGAAGCTTCGTGTGGGAGAAGCCGGGAATTTGTTATTGAAAGATGCGTTCTTTTCGCCGTCCTACTTGCAGGCGAATGGTGGAGATGCATTGTTATACGGTGCAACAAAATCCGCAATGCAGGAAATTGATGGGATTTTGGTGGAAGATGTACGAAGCTTTTTATTTGAAGCTCCCACGGTTTCGGTGTTGCACGACCTCGCCGCCCTCAACATTCAACGTGGTCGAGACCATGGAATCTGCGGCTACAATGATATGCGTGAAGCGTATGGATTACAGACTATCGCTAGTTTTGAACAGTTACCTATGCCGGATAACGTACGAAAAAAACTTGAGTTACTCTATGATAGTGTTAACGATATTGACCCGTGGGTAGGGGTTATTGTCGAAACGCATATTCCAGGGAAGCCCGTAGGGCCGTTGCTGTATACCATGTTAAAGGAACAGTTTCTAAGACTTCGCCAGGGTGACCGGCTATGGTACAAAAACGACCAAGCTATCAATGCGGAAGATAGGGCTATTATAGAAAAGAGTACTTTATCAAAAGTTCTTGAGAGAAATACCTCGTTTTCCGGATACGCTGAAAACGTATTTCGCTTATAAATAAAATTGTTTTTATCTATTTAAAAAAAAATATTCATGATATATAATTAAATTATGTCACAGTGGGCTATGCAAGGATACCCACATCACGGGTCACTGTCCACATATTACCAGGTTCCAAACCATGAAGAGAAGAATCAGTTCTCTACTCCGCAACCAATGCAGACGGATGGTATGGAAATGTTAACGGTTCAGTTTGACACAATGCAAAAGCAGTACCGCACAATTATAATCATATTGATAATTATTGTCATCCTTGTCGTTATTGGTATTGCATTTTTTGCCGGAAAAGGTAGTGGTGGGCAACAGTACGTACCCATGCAGTACATGTACCCAATGTCTAACATACAATAAACAAAAATTAAAGACAAAGTTGATTTCAAGTACTTTGATATGTTTTCTATTTTCAATTTAATGTACGCAAGTGTGCAGCGGCGTTAAAAATTTGGTTTCATGCTAAGAAAGAGCAAAGAATTCTGGAAAAGTCGCATTATATCCCTTACAAAAATAATTTGTATGTACCCAAAACCTGGTGCCGTCGGAATGGAGAAATTAGCAACGCAAGTTATTCCTCAAAGGGGTTTAAACACCTTGTGGGAACAAAGTAACTTAATTATAAAAGTATAAAAACATAACACAAATTAAAAAAAAAAGTATAAAAGAAAACATGAATAATTTTTTATGGACAAAAGATTGCGAAAATGTATTAGACAAAATTAGAATTAATAGTATACATCTAAGTAAATATCACAAAAACAGATATTATAAGTACAAAAGTTATTTGAAATATTTTAGAATACCCACTATACTTTTTTCAGCTGTAGGTTCAGTTATTTCTGTTGGACTGCAACCTTATATACTGCAAAAGTATATTTCTCTTATTACATGTTTAATAGGGCTTGTAGTAGGTATTATTAACTCGTTAGAATTATTTTTAACTATACAGTCTACTTTGGAATCTGAACTGCTAAACAGTAAAGAATATTATTTGCTATCAGTTGATATTTACAAAACAATTATTTTAGATCATCAAAATAGAGGAACTAACGGTTTAACATATTTGGAAGAAAAATACAGTATTTATTGTAAACTTATTGAAAACTCTGAAATTGTAGAAAAAAACATCATAGATAAACTTTTACCTTTAGAAGAAGATTTAAAAGGCATAAAACCAAACAAGTTTTTAAGAAAAAACAAAAAAACAAAAAAATATAAAGTTTTACATATTGATGAAAACCCCAAATCTGTATCAAATAACCAACTTTCTACATTTTTAGAAGAAGTAAAAAATACTGAAACTAATGAAACTTTTAAGGATCATGTTTTAGATATACGTTCCAATGAAAATACACCTTCACAACCTTCACAACCTTCACAACCTTCACAACCTTCACAACCTTCACAACCTTCACAACCTTCACAACCTTCACAACCTTCACAACCTTCACAACCTTCACA
>Ga0213861_10001365_pt1 | contig 21515 bp, 10 predicted proteins | sample PICome_4_FD_160110 | JGI IMG/M metagenome (GOLD analysis project Ga0213861, IMG submission 160110) | Coastal seawater microbial communities near Pivers Island, North Carolina, United States - PICO131 | ecosystem: Environmental > Aquatic > Marine > Coastal | place: USA: North Carolina... | reverse complement strand
ATTCTTAACAAAGAGCAGAGAGGTAACTTATCACCAGATGAATTTAATAAAGTTGCAACGCAAGTTCAGCTTGAAATATTTGAAAGTTACTTTGATACATTAAATCTACAACTTCGTAGACCAGATAATGACACAGAATATGGCGACAGAATTAAAAATGTTGATCAAGCCATTTCTATATTTAAAAAATACGGAAACGCAACTTACAATCCTGCTGGTAAATATTTTACATTGCCTACAACAACAGGAGCAACTTCTGCAACACAAAACTTTATTGGGAATGGAAGTTCTTCATCATTTGCATTTACATCAATAACTTCTTCTCAATTAGCTAGCAGTGTAATATCCGTTACTATTAATGGAGTTGCAACAACCGCTTTTAATATTAGCGGAACTAATATAATATTTAATACAGTTCCAGCTAACGGGGCTGCAATAGTGGTTATAGCTACACCAGAAGACTTTTATAAATTAGGCACAGTTATATATAAAGACAGTACAGAAGCTCAACTGGTACAACGAAATGAGCTTTTGTATATAAATACTACGCCTTTAATTGCGCCTACAACTACATATCCAATATACTTATACGAAAATCATAAATTATATTTATATCCACAAGCTATTACATCGGATATAACAGTAAGTTATTTGAGAAAACCTTCTGATGTTATTTGGAATTTTATTATTCCCACCGGCCAAAACTATTATCAATACAATCCTACAAATTCTATAGATTTTGAATTGTCAAAAACCGAACAAACTAATATAATATTAAAAATATTACTTTATTCGGGTATTGTTATTAGGGATCCTTCGGTTATTCAAGTAGCCTCACAACAAGTTCAACAAGAAGTACAACGCTCAACACTATAAGATATGCCTAAACCAAATGGAGGTTTAATAACCGAAACTAATGCCCAGTATTACGCTGGAGCCCAAAAATTTATATCTGATGGTACTGGGATATTTACAACTACGTTTAACACAGATTTAGTATTTGCTTCTTCTGATCCAGCTTCTGTTGATTATACTTTAAATAATTTTGTTCTTTACACTAGCGCAACTAATATGCCGGGATCTTATACCCGATATATATTAACTTTTACAGTTTTAGAAAACACTATAACTATAGCAGCGCCACCAGCTGCAGGGGTTTATGTAGTAGTGCAATTAAAATCAATGGATGGCGGAAGTTATGGTAATAACGAAGCTATAGGTACAGCTGTACAAGAAAATTATGGTGAATACGGATATACTTCTTTAAACGACGTAATCAATGGGTTTATAGCTACTTATGTAGGCGAGCACAAATTGATACCAGATGTTAAAAGAACTGACGTTATATTTCATGCTAAAAGAGGATTACAAGAATTTAGTTATGATACTTTAAAAAGTATAAAATCTCAAGAGTTAACTATTCCTGCAAGCTTAAGTGTTATAATTCCTCAGGACTATGTTAATTACGTTGCATTAAGTTATATTGATTCTCAAGGAACAAAACATCCTATTTATCCCGCTAATAATTTAACTATAGCTCCTTATGAAGTTCCATTACAAGATGAGCCTCAAGGAGACCCAGTTCAAGATAACTTTGGGGATAACTTAGAAGGATCCTCTCAAACATTAGAACGATGGGGAGATGCTAATGATAATTTACTTAACGGCAATATTACTGTAGAAGACTATTGGTCTTATGCTGGGTGGCTTACAGGCAACCCTTTTTATGGGCAAAGATACGGAAACAATCCTCAATACACTCAAAGAAACGGTTGGTTTAATATGAATGAAAGAGATGGTACAATAGCCTTTTCTTCTAATTTAATTGATCGATTAATAGTACTTGAATATATTTCAGACGGTTTAGCTTATGAATTAGACGCAAGAATACCTAAAATGGCGGAGGATGCTTTATATGCACATATATTATATTCTATATTAGCATCTAGAATTAATCAGCCTGAGTACATAGTGCAAAGATTAAAAAGAGATAGATCAGCTAAACTGAGAAATGCGAAAATAAGATTATCAAATATTAAGCTTGAAGAAATAGTTCAAGTAATGCGAGGCAAATCTAAATGGATTAAATCATAATTAAATGGCTCAACAAATAAAAAACACATTTCTAAAGTCTAAGATGAATAAAGATCTTGACGATAGAATATTGCCTAACGGCGAATATAGAGATGCTCGGAATATATCTGTTGGTAGATCCGAAGATAATGATGTAGGGGCCATTGAAAACATTATTGGTAATGATTTATTAACTGTTACAGAGCTTGCGGGTAATTTGACTATTATTGGGCTTTTGCCTGACAATGCTACTAATAAAATATATGTTTTCCTAACAGACTACACAGACCCTAATCCTTTAGCGCCTACTGATGCTCCAGCTACATCTTTGCATTATATTTACGTTTATAACAATTCTACTAATGAGTATAATGTTTTAGTTCAAGGTAATTTTTTAAATTTTTCAACAACTAATCGCATAATAGGTGTTAATTTAATTGAAAATTTATTATTTTGGACAGACAATAGAAATCAGCCTCGTAAAATAAATATAAACCCCCCAGGACAAAGATATGGTGGTAGCCCTAATGCTTCTTACTACACTCAAGAACATCAAATATCTGTAGCAAAATACAGTCCATATCAAGCTATTAAATTATATAATAGTACTACATTAGTGGTTGATTTACCAGGACAAGGTAGCCCAACTATAAATGCATTTTTTATTGACGGAGATATAAGAACAGAATTAACTCCGTTTATAGGCGCCACGGTTTTATCTAGCGAAAATGGAGTTTCCGGAACTAATTATATTATAGTGGAATCATTAGGCTATAATCCTACTTCTTTACAAACAATAGTAAATGTAAGCCCAGGTTTTCCGGCTCCTTTAACAACAGATACTTATGTTACGTTAATTAAATCTACTATGACTAATGAAGCTAATACTGCTAATTGGCCTGGTGATCCAGATTATTTAGAAGATCGTTTTGTTAGATTTAGTTATAGATTTAAGTACGACGATAACGAGTATTCTTTAATGGCTCCTTTTACTCAAATTGCATATATACCAAAGCAAAAAGGTTATTTTCTAAATGGAGATGAGGATGCGGCATATCAATCTACTGTGGTTTCTTTTATGGAGAACATGGCACAAAATATAGGTTTAGTAATTCCGCTACCTATTAATGCTAATAGATTAATAAGCGATTACAAAATATCTGAGATTGAAATTCTTTTTAGAGAAAGCGATTCAGTAGCTGTTAAAGTTTTAGAAAGTCTTGATGTAGGTAGTGTTGTAAGTGCTAGCGGAACAAAAAACACTTATACTTACGAGTATCAATCTAGAAAGCCATATAAAACACTACCGGAAGCTCAAACAACTAGGGTTTATGATAGAGTGCCTATTAGAGCTTTTTCTCAAGAAAGTTCAGGAAATAGAATTATATATGGAAACTATAGAGATCAACACACCCCACCATCCAATATAAACTATAACTGTAGAATTAATGACAAAGATGTTTCTGGTAAATATACTAGTTTTATAGAATATCCTAATCATTCTGTTAAAAGAAATAGAAATTATCAAGTTGGGTTTGTTTTAGCTGATAAATTTGGTAGACAATCTCCCGTTATACTATCATCTGTAGATACAGGAGTATTAGACACTTCTGGTTTGTTTTATTTTGGGTCTACTATTTATAGCTCTTATGATGAATTACCTACAGACACTGATGTTAAATTTTGGTTTGGCGATGCTATAACTTTATTATTAAATGCACCTATATTATCAACTAAAAATTTAGCTTTAGGTACTCCTGGATTGTATGCAATAGAGCAGCAAGCAGGTGCTATTGGCACAGGAGATGGGTTTGCTATTAATGGTAATGCAGCAATTGTTGACGATACCACTTACACGTTTTCATTAAATTCTACTTATACTGGTAATGATAACATTCCTCGTGTAGGAGATTCTATGAGAGGAGCTTATGAAGATTTTGTTATTGTAGAAAACATAACAGGGCCATCTGGAGGAGGACAGACTTATACAGTTACTACATCTGGAAGGGTGAGTGATGTTTATCTACGAACAGATAATCTACCCTCAGGCACACCTGATATAAAATTTGCATATTTAATTAATGATTTGGGTTGGTATAGTTACAAAATAGTAGTAAAACAAACAGAGCAAGAATATTATAATGTGTATTTACCTGGTATACTTAATGGCTACCCTGGCCAATCTGGAAATGTAGGAGATCCTACCGCTTTACCTACGCCTATACCTGCTGAAGCGGGAGGTATTGACAATGGTTTGTTTCCTTCTGACGAAACAAATAGAACAGCATTTACAGTATTATTTAATGATAATATAAATAAAATACCTAGAGATTTAGCAGAGGTAGGACCAGATCAAAAACAATATAGAAGCTCAGTTACTTTGTACGGTAGAGTAACTAATATAATGACAATAGATGCAGGAGCGGCACCTTTCGCTAGTTCTGTAGCATATAATGCTCAGTATTTCCCAAGAGTTTCTTCTAAAGGAAAAGTTGCAATTTCTCATACATCGACAGCTATAGCTAGAGCAAAAGAAGTAAATATGGGCTTTTCAAATTTATCAACTGAAGACGACACTACAGTTAATACACCTGGTTCTAACCCTCCCGTAAATACTGGAGCTACTAACGGCAACAAAGTGTTCTATCAATTAGACACTAACCCGTTAATTTCAAGAATATCTACAATCGATAAATCTATAGGGGCTACTGCTTTAAATTTTCTTTTAGGTGCTGGTACCGGTGACAATTTAAACGTTCCGCTAAATACAGCTAATATGACTCCGTATTTAGCTATATATGAAACAGAGCCTGTAGAATCTCTTCTTGATATATATTGGGAAACTACATCTGAGGGTCTTATAGTTGACTTAAACGCAGCTGTATTATCTAATACACCCGCCGCTACTTCTTTTCAAGGAGTAAATTGGGATTTTTCAGAAGACACACTGCCTGGAACTATAGTAACACCTGGTTATTTTGTTCCTGCTGACGCTACCGGCAACCCTATAACTACTCTTCAAACGGAAGCTACTATAGTATCACAAACTGATGCTAATGGTGATACCGTTGAGCTTTTTTCTATTGTCGCAGGAAGTAGTGGTGATTATGCTTTAAAGTACACTGGAATTAGTAATAATACTCAACCTTTATTATTTACTGAAAATAGTAGAGAAGTTAATGTTTATAGTTTTGTTATAAAAGTTGATGTTATAGATTCTAATGGAGATATAGTAAGTAACAATATTCCTTTAACGGGTGTTGAAGAGGGATTTGGAGCTTTAAAAAATTTACCACCTACTTTAGTTACTCCTCCTGTTATGCCGGCTTTTGAAACGACTATTGATAACCCGGTATTAATACAACCTTTTATACCAACACCAGGAGGGCCTAAATGGACTGCAGCAGATCCTAAAAATGGAACAGCCAATACTATTCCAGGAGTAAATATACAACAATTACAATTTAGAATAACTACTCCAACAACAGATTACCCAGATAATTGGGAAATGAATATAAATACAGGAGAATTAACTCAATTAGTCCCAGGTGATATATTGCCAAACGGAGAAACATTTAATGGAAATCCCAATGGCGTTTATCCTATAGAAATAACTGTAACAGACGCAAACGGAGTAGTATTAGCAACTCCTACTGACTATGAGCCTAAATCAATTAGCTTTAATACGTCAATTACAATGGGAACTACGGGGGTTAATCCTGGAGCTCTTACACAGGTTTGTGTAGTAGACCCGGCTAATCCCGGTGGCGGTACACAGGTAATTACATCTCAAAATATTGGAGATTCATTAAATGCAGTATGGTTAATTGTTGATCCAGCTACTACAAACTATAATTATACCGGCTTTTTTGATAATGGGGCAACAATAACACCAAAATTTATAGGAACTGAAGCACATACGCGCGGAACAATATTATTTTCTATTTGTACTTCTCAAGAAGGAAATGGAAGTAGTGCTAGCACATATAATACAGGAAATTTTAAAATATACTATAGAAAAGCAGGTGAAGCTTCTTGGGAATTGCTTTCTAGAAATTTAGAATACAATCAAGCAGGGTTTGATGGTAATACTCAATCTATGCCTTCTTTTTCTAACTGGCCTGATTATGCTACTACAAACGGAACAACTGGATATTTGATGCGCTCAGATGGTACACAAATTAATAAATTTACTAATTTTGTAAGAGCCGTAGATTACCCAGATTTACCTAGTAATGGATCTCCTGTAGAATATGCAATAATTATGGAAGGATTTGGAAAAGCTTCAGGCGTTCCGAATACAAATGACAATAGAGCTTATGCTTGGGTAACTACCGATGATGTTCATAACCCTTCTTGTTTACCTTGGTGGAGTGTATCGCCTCCGGGATCTTCATTTGGATATGGAATAAATGCTGCTGATTCTGCTTACAAAAATAGTGCGGGGAGTTATGAATACTATAGATCAAGTGAAAGTACTACTTTTCCCAGTGAGGGGACGCCCGATGTAAATAATATATTGTTTGCGGAAACTCCTTATGCGGAATATGTTAATCAGCTATTTACAAATGCCGCACTGACTACTCCTTATGTTCCTTCTAGTGGGCAATCTATACGCTTACAAAGATTTTTAACAAATGCAGCTGGAGATAATTTTCCTCCATCTCCCTGGACTAATAGTCCAACAAGTGGGGCAACTACAGTTGCTCTTACTTGGTCTGTACAATATAGTAGTATTGATGGATTAAGAGTTGATAACACTCTTTTTCCAGAGACTGGATGTAAAGCAGGATTATTTCCAAATGGAGAAACAGGACAGCAATATTATAGTACATCTAGAATAAAAAATTAAATATGGGGGCAATAATAGAATTAAAATATTTTAATACATTCTGGTTAAAAAAAATCAAGACTATTACCGACTTAGAACCTGGAGTTGCAGGCGTTGAAGTAGTTACTGTAACAGGAGCTGGAATAGAAACTAATATAGCTCTAAACGCTACTCAAATAAATATCGGGCAAGAGGTTACTATAAGTTATATTAATTTAGGAGTTCCGGTTAATTTTGTTAGTTATGTAACAGAAATTGTTTCTGCTACTATTTTCAAAACAAAAGACACATTGCAATCTCTACCTCCTGCTGGAACACCAATAATATTTGGACCGATAGTAAATTTTGATCAAATACCTCAAGTTTATGCAGGCACAGAAGCTAGTGATTGGCTTATAGAAGAGTCTAGAATACGGGGAGGGTATAATAATACATCGGTAGATTTTGGGGTTAAAGCCTATATAGTAGAAGATGAGCCTAGACAATCCCATAAATTTAGTGGATTAATATATTCAGGCATATTTAACTCTAGAACTGGTTTTAACGCAACTAATCAGTTTAGTGTAGGTGAAGATATAACAAGGACTATAGACCCTTCTAATGGCTCTATACAGCGCTTATACGCAGAAGATACTAACCTTATTATATTTCAAGAAAGTAAAGTAAGTAAATCTTTAATAGATAAAGACGCTATATATTCTGCCGAAGGAAATGCCAGTGTTACTAGTCGTAATTTAGTTATAGGACAAAATGTAGCATTTGGTGGAGAATATGGGATTAGTAAAGACCCAGAATCTTTTGCAGTTAATGGTTATAGAAAATATTTTACAGATAGAGATCAAAATGTGGTTTGTAGATTATCTATGGACGGGATAACTGTAATATCAAATTATGGTATGACTGATTATTTCAGAGACAAATTGTCTACAGCTACGTCCGGCGGAATCAAAGCCGGTTGGGATGCACATAATAAACAGTATGTCTTATCAATAACATCGAAGCTTTCAAATCAAAGAGGATCCAGCACTGAAAATAATACATTAGCATTTGATGACACGGTAAAAGGATGGGTTAGCTTTTTTGATTATGACCCAAATAATATATTTAGTCTTAATAATGATTATTTTACAACTACACAAGGTAAAATTTTTAAACATTATACTTTAGCTACAAATTCAATTACTAGAGCAAATTTTTATGGAACAACCTACGATTCTAATGTAACAGCGGTTTTAAATGGAGCTCCTTCTACAGTGAAAAATTTTCAAACTATAAATTACGAAGGTAGTTCTGATTGGGCTATGGAAAGTTTTATAACAAATACCGATATTGCTTTACCTATTTCTCCAGCGGTTTTTCCTACAACATTAAGTCAAATAGAAGCCTCCCTATTAGTAAATAGTTTTAAAATTAAAGAAGATAAATATTACGCTGATCTTGTTAATAATACTCCTTCCCAAAACGGAGAAATTGTTTGGGGCTCTTCATCTTCCGGATTAAAAGGATTTTTTGGAGAAGTAAAAATGAAAATAAATAATCAAAATACAGGCAAAAAAGAATTATTTGCAGTAAGCACAACTTTTGTGCAATCATCTTAAATCAAATTAAATGAACAATGAATTATCAATTAATTTTATAAAACAATTAGAAGTATTACAAAATGCGCTTATAGAAAGTAATGAAGAAGGAATATATGGAGATGGTAAAAATTTAGTTAACAATGAAGAATTTCCAATAACTAATAATTTTACCGACGGACTGTATATGCGCCAAATGAAAATGAAAGCTGATACTATGGTTATAAGTGCTTTGCACCATACAAATCATTTTTGGTTTTTATTATCAGGTAAAGTAATAGTGCAAGCTGATAATGAAACTGTAGAGCATGTAGCTCCTTGTTGGTCATACTCTTTAAAAGGAACTAAAAGATTAATTAAATGTGTGGAGGATTGTGTTTGGATAAACATAATAGCAAATCCCACAGATACTAGAAATATAGAAGAGGTAGAGAATAATTTCTTTTCCTTTACAATGGAAGAATACAATAAAAAAGAAAAATTATGTCAGGAATGATTGTAGCCGCTGGTATAGGAGCGGCAACCCAGATAATCGGCGGAATATTTGGCGGAAGAAAAGCCAAAAAACAAGCTAGAGCAGCAGCTAGAGAAAAGAAAAGAATTCAAGGGGCTATAAACGCTTTTGAAAGAAACAGGCAAGATGTTATAAATCCTTATTCTGATGTTAAGTCTTTAGCTGGATTAGCTACTGATCTTAGTGGGGAAATGTCTAACCCGTATGCAGACTTAGGAGTGGCTACGAGTGCCGCTGAAATACAAATGGAACAAACTGACTTAGCTTTAGCCGCGACTCTAGATACATTACAAGCAACTGGCGCAAGTGCTGGAGGAGCTACTGCTTTAGCAAATGCTGCCGCTAGAAGTAAAAAAGACGTGGCTGCAGATATTGAAAAACAAGAAGCTCAAAACGAAAAGTTAGCCGCACAGGGTGAAGCTGAATTGCAATCAAAACAATTAGCTGAACAAGCAAGGATACAAGCAATACAAATTTCAGAAGGCGGTAGAGCTCAAGAGGCAATGGGTAAAGGAAAGGCATTTCAATTTGAGGCTCAAGAGCAAAGAGATCAAGCTAAGCTTGACAGAATGTCAGCGGGTCTTACTCAGGCTAGTGCAAATCAAGCTCGAGCGAATGAAGCTGGAGCAGCTAATACAGCCGCTATAATAGGTGGTATTGGTAATATTGCGGGGGCAGTGATTGGCCAAGGAGGATTTGGCGGTGGCAATTCAGCGTCCGCTGGTTCAGGGGCAGGGAGTCAATTTAGTAGTATGAGCGGTTCTGCAGGAACAGGTGGAACTGGATTTAGCTTTAGTAGTGACAAAAGATTAAAAAAGAATATTGAAAAAATAGGTAAATCATCTAACGGATTAAATATATATTCATTTGAATATATAGATAAATCTTACGGAGAAGGCACTTACCAGGGGGTTATGTCCGATGAAATACCTAAAGACGCAGTAATTAAGGGAGCTGATGGATTTGATAGGGTAGACTATTCTATTATAGACGTTGAATTCAAAAAAATATAAAATGAGTTATAGAAATCCAAAAATAATAGAAGACCGGTCTGGCGAGATTTTAGCCAGGGGGCTTAGCCAGGGTATATCAGGTTTAGCTAAAGGCATAACTGATTTAGGTGTGCTTAGAAAAAAAGAACGCAAGGAAAGACAATTACAGCAAGAAAAATGGACTAAGTCTCTCAATGATCTTGATCAAAAATTAGCTACAGACCCTACTTATCTTAACGACGGTTATCAAAAACTTGGAGAGACCGTTATGGCAGGAGCCCAAAGCGCAGGAGAATATGTAACACAAGGGCTTTACAATATATATGGTCCTACAGTTACAGGAGCTAGATTAGGTAGAGAAGGGGCTCAAGAAGCTCAAAGACTTAAAGGAGAGATTGGTATTAACAATAAAGCAATTCAAACAGTTATTGGTCATTCTACTTCTTACCCTGATTTATCAAAAGAAATGAACCATGCAAATAACCGAGAATTCTTAGTAACAGATGCCGACGGCAGTACTAATCGTTCTGAAACTTTTTTAAAAGCTGTAAATAACATAGAAGGATTTTCTGGAAAGTTTGAAAATAGAGATGCTAACGGATTATGGTGGGTAGTAAACGGCCCTTATGGTAGTTATGAAATACCTGCTAGGGATGTTCCTGATACCTACAGTAATCTGACCGCTAATTTTCCAAATGCTCAACATAAATTACAGGGAGAAATACCTAGTCTGTTTTATAATGAAAAAGGAGATGAATTTTTGCCTAATTTAACTAACAACGAAGAAATTAAAAAAGAAATAATTACTAATGACCGAGGTCAAAAAGTTGTAGAAACTAAGCAATTTTTAAACACCGACGTTGTTAATACAAAAAGAGAATCACTAATGAACACTACATTGGGGGTTATAGACGGCGCAAAAACCAATAGACAAGCTCAGGATACATACTTAGATGATTTAGCAATAGTAGATGAGAAAGGGGTACCTGTATCTTCCGAAGACTGGAAAAAGTTAGATTCTATAACAAAACAAAAATATGTTTATTCTTCTGTAGATAAAACATGGTTTGACGAAACTAAAGTTAAAGAAGTAGTACCCGGAGATCCAACAAGGGGTTATTATAGATCAACATTTTCAAAACCTATTGTAGAAGATAAAAAAGGAAAAAAAATAGGCTCAGCTGAACAAACTTTGATAGATTTAAAAGAAGATATAACAACTCAATTTGCTCAAGATATACCTATAGAAAAAGCAGTAGATTTAGCTTTAAATTTAGGAGATGATGTAGTTTTTACACAAAATGGGTTTACAATAGATTTAGGAGAAGATGAAGATGCTATAATAGAAGAAGGAAAACCTGCTAAAAGAAAATTAAAATCTTACGCTTATAACAGCAATGACCCTATTAAAAATAAAGAAGCACAAAATAAGTTAATTGATTTAGTAAGAAAAAAATATTTTAGTGGACAAGGAGGATATCCTAATGCCGCTAAATTAGTTAAAGACTTACTTAAAAAATACAAAGCAAAAACAAATTAAAATAATATGTTTGAATATTTAATTGATAACAAAACAGTAATATTTAATAGCCCGGAAGAGCTTAATATAGGTATAGCTGAAGCAGAAGAAAAAGGACTTGAAATAGTATTTGTTTCAGGAGATTTAATGAGTTTAGCAGATGACCCTATAGAAGGCCCTGTTGAGCAACAAGACGATATAATAGGAAAACCGGGTTTTCTCCCAGATGCTGCAAAGAGTGCGGATGTAGTGTCAGAAATACTACCAGCACAAGATACGGAATTACCCTCGGAAGATGGTTCTTCGGAATTACCATTAGCTAAAAAAGTATGGGAAGGCTACGAGGATTTTAAAGCTTTTACAACAAGAAAAAAAGTAGAAGAGCTTTTATCAGAAACTCCAGAAACATTAGCTGCTGAAAAAAGAGATATAGAGTTAAGGGAACAAGACAAACCTATCGAACCTATATTCAGCAAGTCAGGCAATATAATTAATAAACCTAAAAAAACTGATGCTCAAAAAGAGCAGGAATATCAAAAAGAATTACAATCTTTACAAGGAGCAGAGGCTATTAATTTTGCTAATCAATTTTTAGATAAAGATAATTCTAAAATTTTTAACCCACTAGTAGCGGAATCAGATGTTGTAGGAACAACTATAGCTGAAATGGAAAAAAGTGGGAACTTAGTAGAAGCTACGGTTGATTACATGAAAGATCAATTAGGTGTAACATTTTTTAACGATCAAAATATTAGCACTGAAACCTTAGAAGATATAGCTAGAGTACAAATTCAAAAGGTAAAAAACAAAGAAAGCATAAAGAAAAGAGAAGAACAAGCAGAAATTTTAAAACAAAATAATGTTTCATCTTTTGATATATATGAAAATAACTTAAATAATCAAATTACATACGTTTCTAACAATTTGGACGACTTGGAAAAAGAAGTTACAAATAATAAAAAAGAAATGATGTTAATGAAAAAAAACAGACCTTCTGACGGGGATGTTGAAGCTATTATAAGTTATGGCAATAATTTAGCTAATGCTACAGAAAAATGGGAAAATAGCTTAAAAAAGCTAAAAGGAGATGATGCCGTAATGGCTTTTGATCCGTATACTCATGAAAGATTAACGGCTCCTGCTGCTAGAGCATTAGAAGCGCAAGGGGTAGAACCTATAGACTTATCAGGAGGATATGAAACTTTAGCTGATCAACTTCCAGGTACTTATGAAGGAGTTAAAGCAGCATGGATTTTAAATGTTAATGAGTCTTCTAATCTTGATGACTCTTTGCAAAGCAAACCTGACTTTAAAACCAAGGGAATGGCTTCCTGGAGCTCATTTATTCAAGGAGGTTTAATAGGTACAGAAAACATGTCGTTAGGTGATATGGTTACTTTAAGAGCCGAGGGCGGCGATTTTAGCGGAGTTACTCCTTTAGATAACTCTACCTTAAAAACTGGAGAAGATTTAAACAAATATTTAGACAATATCATTTCAAGAAGAAAATACTTAAATTTAAACCAGGCTGTTTTAAATGATATGTTTTTGTTTAATAATGACTATAGTGATCCTAACGAAAAAGATAGCTATGGCACCGAGGCTAGTCAATTTTTAAAAATGATGGGCGGAGGTCTAATTGGAAATGCTAATTTAGAGGAAAAATTAAATGACTTAGGCGTTCAAAATTTTACTTCAAGAGAAAAATTAGATCAAGCTATAACTACATTACCTGAACTAGGTTTTGAGTTAAACGAAGCTCAAGAAAAAAATTTAGATAGAACTTTTGGCATGGAGGCTACTGAAATGACCGGGGGATTAGCGGGAGCTTCTTTAAGTTTTTTTGCAGGTAATAAAATATTAGGAGCAGCTAAATTTCTTAAAGTTGCTAATGCTTCCGGCAAAGGATATAAATATGTTTCGTTAGGCGAAAAAGCTAAAGATTTATTAAAAAGTAATAGTACAATAGCAAAAGCTCAAGGGGTACTTTTAACAGGAATAAAAGAAGAAGCTTTAATGCAAACTGCATTCCAAGGAGAAGCTCTTAAAGGCCAAGGATTCGGTTGGGGTATTGGAGGATTAGCTGGTGGTAAATTATTTTCTGCGCTTCCTAAATTTTCGGGAAGATTTTGGGGATTAAATGGCGTTGCTCAACATCTTACAGGAGGAGTTACTGGAGGTTTTGTTGCACACCCTTTTTCTATGTTTACCGAAAGTTTGTATCAGAGTATAGCCAAAGATAAACAGTTCAAAACAATCCTTGAAGAGTCTTTTATACGCGATGCTAATGGTAACGACGTCGACCTTCTTAGAGATTCTTTAGTAAGTGCTCTTGGTTTTACTGTTTTTGGATTTAAGGATATTAAAAAAAGTACTGTTAAAAATCTTTTTACTTCAAGAGAAAAAGTTAAAAGGCTTAATATAAATTATTACCAAGCAATTAAAGAAATAGAAAACGAAAGGGAAGTCACTCCTAAAAATTACAAAGAAAAGTTAAATGGCTCTGGATTAAAAATATACGAAACTTTAGTAAACGACTACTTTACGTCTAATTTTAACCTTCAAATGATTGAAGGTTTTTTAGGAGAAACAGCAATGAATGATCTAAAGTACAGTGCAAATCGCGCAGAAGCCTATCTTACTTCAACTCCTGAACAACGAGCTAAAAGCACAGAATTTTCTAGTAGAGAAGAAGCATTAAATGTACAGGCTGAGTTTAATTCTAGATTACAAAAACTCAATAGCATGGCTAATGCTGAATTTGAAAACTTCAAAAAGGCTAGAAACAAGGCAGGCGACAAGTCGGTAGACAAATATGAGATTAGAATAGTAGATAACACAACTGACAATGGAGCTTACAAAAATATTAGGGCAAATTTAACTGACAATATTCTTAGGGTTAATACTAGTAACCTAAACGCGGGAACTCTTAAACATGAGTTTAACCACATGCTACTAGCTACATTGAGTGGGGCAGAGGGAGCACCTGTTAAATTAAAAAGCACCATAGAAGCTACCGTGGATAGAGCTATGCGAAATGCAAATAAATTGTTTTTTTATGAAGGCAAAACATATAAATCTTTTGCAGAATATATAGATAAAGTGCACGAGGGTAAATCTGATGACTATAAGGCTAACGAATATATTTCTTATTTAGTTGAAAATTTAAAAACGGATGCATCGTTTAGAAAAGCTCTTATTGACGGAGGTGCGTTATCTGCTATGAAAGCCGGAGTCACTAAATATGCAACACTGTTAAATCTTTCTGATAAAGTAGGTAATTTTGCTTTTACAAATAAAAGTGGAGTGGTTGACGCTCCTGTATCTGCTAGTGAAATACTTCAGTTTTATGATTCTTTTGCTAATGGCGGAAAAACAGTAAGCAGTTATAAGCAGTCTACAAAAGCTTACGAACAGCTTTTAGGAAATATAGCTGTAATGCCTGATGGCAAAACCGTTAATAAACACTTGGGAACTGAAGTAGTTAGCCTAGAAGAAGGTGTAAGAAGATCTTTCGATTCAAAACTTATTAAAGCTGAAACAGAAAAATTTAAAAACGAGAACTTAGCTAAAATAAATAAAGAGTATAGAGACCTATTAGATAAAAACGAAGAGATCGATATGATTGGTGTAGTTATAGGAAATAAATTTAGGTCTATAGCTGAAAAAACCATGCAAAGTTACTTAGTAGACAAAAATTTAAACATTCCATCAGAAACTAAAAGCGATATTATAGCTGATTTAATTTTTATCGAAGGTATACCTAAAGCTGTTAAAGCATACACGGAAGGACAAAGGTTTATTGACTATGTTAAAGAAAACAATCTCTCTAAAGAAGATGCAGCTGTTGAATTTAAAAATAGAAACCTTCGAGAAACCTCCGGAACTGAAAGATTTAATCGTTTGTATGGAATGGCTAAAGGCCAAGTTAAAGAAGCTACTATTACATCATATATTTTAGGTAATTTGACAAAACAATTAATAAATGTTTTTCAAATGCCTAAATACAAAAATATATTTAAAGATGTTTCTTTAGAAGTAGATAAAGTAGATAGACTGCAGCAACAAGGAGATCTACCTCCTTCTGAAGCTGTTTCCGTAGATATCTCTTCCCCCTTGTTAACACCTAGAAGAAGTAGACTAACTGCTCAAACTAAATTAGATTTATCAGAAAAAACTGTAAATAAATTAGAAAAAACAGTAGATGATATATTCGCTAGCGAAAAGCTAGAAGATTTAGATGCAAAGACCATAGGTACTATAGAGTTAGGACCTGCTGGGAAAATAAAACTAGTATTTCCTAAAGATACAAACAGAGCAATAGTAGAGTATTCTGATGGCAAAAAGGAAATAATGTTAGGAGCTAGATCTCCTAAACCTATAATAGCAAAAATAATTAAAAAGCTAAAGTCTGAAGCATTCGCTAGGCTAAGAAAACCAGGCGCGAGTGAAGCGGAAAAAATCAAAGCTCAAGAAGAATTTGATGTGTATAGCAACTTAACAACTAAGCCTCCTAAATTAAATAAACAAAAAATATTTAAGGACATGCTTCGTTCTAAAGTTTCTAAAGCTATTTACGAAGAAATATCAGAAGATGCTGGTGAAGCTGGCACTCCCGAATATGAGGCTTTTGTAGACAAAGCTTTTGACTTATTTAAAAATAATATAAGTCAGAGGACAGTTAACAAAAGGTTTCCTGAATTTAAAGAACCCTTATTGGGGCCTGATGGAAAACAGATTAGAGAAAAAACAGCTGCAGGAGCACCCTTGTTTATAAAAAAATCAGTAACAAAAGCAGAGTGGAGAAAATATTTTGGAGAAGGAACCTTTCAAAATGTTAGAAGAACTTCATTACTAGAAGCTTTAAGTGAAGAGTTAGGATTTGATAGAACGTTTGAAATAATAATGGAATCCGAGACTAGAAAACAAGTAGAGTCAGGACAACAAAAATTAGGTGTTGATTTAATAGAATCTTATGTTGCTGTAATCGGTAAAAATATAGATAGAGGAATAGCTAACGGTGGTATGGATTCGAAGTATATAGACCAGGCCTCAGAGTTATTAGGCATAACAAAAGAAGCGGGGAAAAAATTATATGCTGAAGGTATGGCTATGGCTAGGGATAAAAAATCTTACATTGAATTTGATCCTGAGGTTGCTGAAATGATAGAAACAACAGTTACTCTTGACTACAATGCCAAACAAAAGCTAGACCGAATTATAAGAAGGAAAAATCCTTTACCTCAATTAGGACTTGGGAAGCCCCTAGTCTTAACGGACAAAGTATCGGGAACAACATTTGAGGCAAACCTTAGAAATATAGAAGGATTTACTGAAAAAGAATTTATGGAGTTAGCTCCTACAATTAAAGAATTTGTAGATCTTTTAGGAGGTACTATTAAAAGTTTAACTACTACTAAAGGGAGTAAACTTGATAAAATTTTAGGCGAATTAATGGGTGTTGCAGTAGGAAGAAATTTTAAAGAAGGAGAGCAAGCCACTAGGGTTTTATATAATAAAATAACAAAAGGGCCGGCTACTGAAAACCCTATAGAATTATCTAACGCTAGCAAAAAGGCTATTGCAAATTTTGAATCTATATTAAAACAAAATATTGAATTTGAGGGAAGTTTAAATGTTGAAAAGGCTCTTAAAGATGGAAAAATATTAAATACAATACTAGCAAACCAATATAGACTATTCGCAAAACATTCTGAAATTGATAAAAAGTTAGAGCTAACTCAAGAACAAAAAATACAAGAACTAGATGCGTTTAGAAATACACGTGAAGGAAAAGCCGCTGTTTTAGATATAGCTCTTTCAGATGCTCTTTTAGAAACAATTCTAGCGGTAGCAGGAGACATGTATTTAAAAGCTGATACCGTTCCTAAGCAAATAAAAGTAGCAGAAATGCTAGGAATGATGTTACTTAATAATGATCAAATTGGCTTAAGATCTTTATCTTCTAAAAGTCTCCTTAATTTTAATAAGGAAATGATGTGGATGTCTCAAAAGAATTTTTTTAAGTCAAAAGATCCATCGCCTAAAGACGAAGGAGCTAACGAGCATGTTCTTGCTAAACAAAAATTTGGTTTAAAAATAATGGATTTATTGAGATCCGGAAAGTTAAATGATCTAAATGAAATTAGAAATATTACCGCAGGTTATGAAAGTTTAATTAGTTCAGCAGACAAGCAATTAGCTGGCGATATATTTGGTAATACCACAGAATTATTTAACCGCTATACTAAAGTAATTATAGCTACTACAGCTAAAAGAATTGAGTTCCCATTACAAAGAATAAAAGAAAATATTCAATTTGTACAACTTGCTTTTGGCGAAAGAAATAAAAAAATTAATCCTAATGCAAAACGTGTAAATGACGCTATTGAAGGTGCTATTAGTAAAGAAAGTTTAGAATCTTTAAAAACTACTTATGATTTCGTGAGAGGGCAAACTATGTATGATACCTACATACAGAATGAGCTAATGAGTAATCAAGAAAACTTTACAGTAACTAAGGCTGCTTTTTCTAAAAACAATAAACTTTTAAGAGCAGGCGGAGTAGATATTAGTAAAGAGTTCATGGGTACAGGTCAACAATTAGTTGAAACAATTAACTTAAGTAAGGGCTTTGATTCTAAAGCTAATAAAGAAAGGCTTAAAATAGAAGACGAAAAAACAGGTGAAGTAAGATTTGAAGGTGACAAAGAATACAAAACTAGAATGGAAGAGCTAGAAGCTACTTCTCCTGAATTATTCTTACCTAAAGAGCTTGCTGGAATGATAGAGCGGAAAGGTGGAGCGAAGGCAGAAGATGAGATATCGGATTCTAAAGCTTTCATGGAAGGTAAGAAAAGATGGGATGATTTATTTTTACCATCTAATTCTGAAGATCTTCAAGGCTTATTATATAAAGTTTATGGTAAAGGAAAGCAAGGAGAAAAAGATATGGCTTTTATGAAAGAACATATACTTAGACCATTGACTAGAGCTGAGAACGATTTAAGTGTCTATAGAATGAATCTAGTAGTAGACTATAAAACACTTGAAGCTGAAATGAAAAAGCTTGGAGATAATAAAGCTGAAAGAGAGGCGGTTAAAAGAGTGGAAAAACTTGGGTATAATATTGACCAAGCAGTAAGAGTTTATATATGGAATAGATTAGGTGAAAAAATTCCTGGCATTTCAGAAGTTGAGGTTGCGCAATTAGCTGGAGCAGTACACAATTCTCCTAGGCTTCAGGCTTATGCTAAAGGTATAATGAACATAACAAAAACATCGGAGCAATATCCTAAGCCTACAGCAAATTGGTTTAGAAGTAATGTTCAATATGATTTATTTACTTACGCTACAGATGGTGTACGTGCTGATTTCTTAGCTCCTTGGCAAGCTAATGTAGACGCTATGTTTGACAAACAGAACTTAAATAAATTAGAAGCCAGGTTTGGAGGTAAATATGTATATAACCTTAAACAAATGCTTAAAAGAATTGAACGTGGTAAATCACGGCCTGAAAGTACTAATGAGTCTTTTAACAAAGCTTTAAATTATGTTAACGGATCTGTAGCTACTATTATGTTTTTAAATATGAGATCGGCCGCATTACAAACTATATCTGCAGCTAACTATGTTAACTGGACAGATAACAATCCTGTGGCAATAGGTAAGGTTATTGCAGAAAATCCAGCTGAGTTTATAAGAGTTGCTAAAAAAATATGGAGCTCCGATGCACTTAAAGATAGAAGATCTGGTCTTAGAATAAATGTCGAAGAAGCTGAAATGGCTAGAGCTATAAATCAAGGAGGTAGAACAAACCTTCAAGGTTTATGGGATACTATGGTTAAAGTAGGATTTAAACCTACTCAGATGGCGGATAGTTTTGCTATTGTAACAGGGGGCACTCCTTTTTACATGAATAGAATGAAAACCTATGAAAAGCAAGGGCTGAGTAAAAGCGAAGCAGAAAACAAAGCTTTTGAAGACTTTTTAGATGTTACTCAAGAAGGACAACAATCATCACAAATGGATCGTGTTTCTAATATACAAACAGGTTTAATGGGTAGGCTAGTATTTTCATTTAATAATACACCTTTTCAAATGTCTAGAATACAAAAGAAAGCTGCGCTTGATTTAATAAATAGAAGGGGTAGTGACCGTGCTAATGCATCAAGACTGGCTTATTATGCTTTTATACAAAGTACTTTGTTTTACGGATTGCAGCAAGGATTTTACGCAACACTTATGTCTGATGACGACGACAAATTAACCGAAAAACAACAAGAAGAAAAGTATAAAGACTTTGAAAAAAGAATAGATAAATTAGGCAAAAGCGTATTTCAAGGAATATTAACAGGATCAGGATTGCCTGGAAAAGTTGTAACAACTTTGTATAATACTGTAGACAAAGCAATTGAAGAATATGATAAGGGTTATCAAGGAAAAGACTTTTTTCCTATATTAAATCAGGCATTGTCTATATCTCCAACTCTTGGAAGTAAAGCTAGTAGGCTAGGTAGAAATTGGGAAAGTTTAATATATACAGATTTTACTAAAAAAGGTAGGGAAATTAGAAATACTTATAGTGATTTTGATCCTAGGAATCCTAATGCTAAAGCTTACTTATCTATGTTTGGAACCCTAACTAATATACCTTTAGATAGAATTGTTACTAAAATGGAAAACATTCAAGGAGTTCTTGATGACCAGTCTTCTGGTTGGGAAAAAGTTGCAATGACACTTGGTACACCTAAATATCAATTACAAACTAAAGAACAAAACGAAGCTGATAGGCAAGCTAGAATAGATAAATTTTATAAAGAAAATACACCTAAAGGTGATCGAGATAAAAACGCTATAGATGATTTAACAAAAGCTGAACAAGAAGCATTTATATTAGACTTAGGTATTACACGTAAAAAACTTAAGTCACTTACAAACGAAGAAGACAGAATTAATTATATTATATTAAAAGGCTTACAACAAGGTCTTGATTTAGAATTAGAAGCAGAAAATTATATTAAACCTAAAAAAGAAAGAAGTCAAACTTATAAAGATTTAGCTGAGCTTAAAAAGTCAGAGCAAGTAGATTTATTAATAAGATTAGGTATAACTCGTAAAGAATTGAAAGCTGCCAATAATGAAGAAAAAAGAATTGAACTTATAATAAAAAAAGAACAACAAAAAACAAATAAAAATAAACAAAACTCTTTAAAATAAAATCCTTATGAACTTAAGCGAAAAAACACAAGTAACCTTAGATTTAAAAACAATAGGGATAGTTATCGGAGGAGCTATTTCTTTAGTTACTTTATATTTTACATTGCAAAAAGATATAGAGCTTGCTAAAGAATTACCGAAGCCTACTATTACAAGAACCGAATACGATCTTAAAGATCAATTAATTCGAGAAACAATTATGAACACTCAAGATAAGGTTCAAGAAAATAGTGATAAATTAGATAAAATAGACGAAAAGCTGTATGAAATAATTGAAAAAAAATAACCATGAAAAAAATTATAATTTTAATAACCTTGCTAACATGCTTAAATTCTTATAGTCAAAATTTTACTTTGCTTGAAATAAATGCAAGGTGGAATAAACATAATAACTTACCTGTTAATAAACTTGCAGATATTAAAATACAATTTGCATGGTTAGAAGATCAACCTGAATCAATACAAAAAAGTGTAATTTCTGTACCAACTTTAGTATTAATGAATGAAGGTAAAAGTATTGCTCAATGGAGAGCAGGTATTAATCTTAAATTATATGTTACAGACGAAGAAGTAAAAAAAGCAATAGAAATATTTAACAAAAGAAAAAAACAATTATGACTGACGAAAAGAAAAAATCAAAATTCAAAAAAGTTCTTATATGGTTAATGGGTAAATGGAACTCATTACTTTATTTATTAATGTTTAAAAATTACGATTAAAATAGAATTAAACAAAACAGGCTACCACACCTTAAAAATTCTATAATAAAAAAGCCGCTACAATTAAGTAA
>Ga0213861_10001361_pt1 | contig 21532 bp, 23 predicted proteins | sample PICome_4_FD_160110 | JGI IMG/M metagenome (GOLD analysis project Ga0213861, IMG submission 160110) | Coastal seawater microbial communities near Pivers Island, North Carolina, United States - PICO131 | ecosystem: Environmental > Aquatic > Marine > Coastal | place: USA: North Carolina... | reverse complement strand
TCTCTACGAAGTTCTATATTTAAATGTTCGAGAATTGCTTCAATCTCTTGTAGTTGATTGAAGCGAAACTCTGTTAGGCCGGGAAGGGAAGAACTGGCTTTTTCCAGACTCCCCTTAATTTTGACTTCCCATCTTGCTTCGTTCAGTTCTTTTTCGTAATACTCGATCGCCGGAACTATATTACCTAAGTCTTGAACAATGTTATTATAATGGGTAGCCATTAATTAATCCCAATCCTCGTCTTCTTCATCTTCCAACCCAATGTCAAAGTGGCTGATTAATGCGGCTTTCATAATAGAATCGAACTCATTAGCATTGTCTTCTGCTTCTGAAATATCAACATGATCTTCAAAAGATCTAAGTAGTTCTTCTGCTACATGAAGCCTTTCTTTTGCAGGGACAAACGATTTAATCGTGTCCCATGCGTCTAATAGTAATGCTACCTCAGGACTCATCTGTGTAATCCTCCGTATCTGGTTCAAAAACATCAGGGTCAATATCCTCTACAACATCATCTTGTGCCATAGGATTTTGTCCCCATTCATCTAAAATTACTTGTAGTTTATCATTAGTCCAGCCTTTCCTGAACTCTTTGATCTCTTCGCCTGTTACAGGAGAAACATAAGAAAGTTTATTACCTACTTTAGTAAGTATCTCTTTTGCTTCTAACATTTCTACCATACCACTATATGGGTCCATTCCTGTTTCATATGGAATCTTAATCTGTACACCTTCAAAAGGTTTACTATATCTAGACTTCATTACTTTACAGGCGGCTCTTATACCTTGTACTGTAGAAACTTTGTTTCCTGCTTCGTCCTCTTTTAGTTTAAGTTTTTTAATTGCTACAACAATACTTGATGCGTATATAAAACCTTGTCCACCTGATATTTTATCATCAGGGTCAAACATATCTTGCGAAGCATAAGTGTGGTTTGTTGCTACAATTCCAATTGGAAAGGGTGCTATTTGGTTAACTGTGTTTCTAACTAAAGACGCCAAAGCCTTTGGTTTTCTACCCATATCACCTTTCATATCACCTTTCTCAAATTGTGTTACGTCTGTAGGCGTCAACAACATTCCTAAACTATCTATAACAAACAGTAACTTAGGCATATCTTCATATGCCATATCGCCATAATTGCTTTTATAGTCTTTCATAAATTCACTTATTGCTTTAGCAACATCGTCAATCATTGAAACACTAATTTTTAATAGTTTTTCTGGTGACGTATCTACATCTAATGCCTGTAGCCATTGTTCATCCAATGCATTTTCAGAGTCAAATAATACTACTTGACATCCTTGATCTTGTGCATTTTTAACAATGTTGCCAGAACATATAAACGATTTACCAGAACCTGATTCACCTGCAAACACACTAACTTTACCTAGTGGGATACCTCCATTGAAGTCCCCACTTATTAGGTAGTCTAATGTTTTGTTACCAGTGCTGATCCAATCCTTTGGGTCATGGAAACCAGCACTAATTCCACTAATGCTTTTAGTTAAACCGGTTCTGAACTTTGTTAAGTCAAATGGTTTTTGCATGATATCTCCTTAACTTGATTGTCTGTTACGAATCATATTAAGAATGTCATCTGCTGACTTCTTGCCTGCGTCTCCTTCTGCTGGAGCACTTGCAACGGGTTCAGCCGCTGGTGCTGGAGCAGGAGTTTCTACTGCTGGTGCAGTTGTTTCCGCTACTGCTGGTGCAGGTGTTGTTACAGGTGCCACACTCTCTGTTGCAGTTGCTTGTACAGTTTGAGCTGGAGCGACTGTTGATTGTGTGCTACTTCCTGTATCAAGTCCGTAGGGTTTGTAAAAATCACCCCACTTTGCAGGGTCATAAAGTTCCCCGTCTACACTTGCCGCAAACATTTCGGAAATTGCTTGTACTCCCTCAGCACTTGGTTTTGCTGGAAGGAAGTCGTTTAAGTTATACAAACCATGTGTATCAATTGCCGCTAAGTTTTCTTCAGTAAGAGCACTTTCTTTTCTCGCCCACTTACTTGTAGAATAGTCTGCATATTGACCTTTGGTTGTTTTGGATAATCTGAAATCAGTACCTGCAACATAGTCTGTTGGAAGGTTTTCCATCTCTGGGTCCATAAGTGCTGATTTGATTATGTTAAATATTTGAGGACCAATTACAAATCTTCTAATTGGATTCTCTGGTGAAGTCTCATCTAAAGGATTTTCATTTACAAACCCTTGGAAAATGTAACTTCTTTTTTTCCAATATTTACGACCCATATCTTCTAAAGAAGGATCTTTGAACCAAGGTCTTACCTCAGTTAATATTGGACATGTCTCATTCCACATTTCCATACAAGGGACTTGTACAGTAACTGGCCTTGCGTCTCCGCCTGCCACTCCTGGAAATGTTAGTCTGATCATTTGTCGTTCTACCCAAAAGAACGTGTTATTTGGATCACTATCAGGCAAAAACCTCATCACTGCTGATGTGCCTTCGTCTATGTTCCAAAATGGGTATATTGCGTTATCGCCTTGAGCTTTTGAACCACCGCCTGGTTTAGATTCCATTGATTGTAGTTTTGCTCTGATTTCTGCTAAAGATGCCATGTTTTTTCTCCTATATGCCATGTTTCGCTGTACCTTCTGTGTTTAGGATACAACTGTTTTTTTATTATAATGCCTTGATGCAAAAAAGTCAAGTACTTTTTTACAACTATTGGAAAATTAAATTACTTTACCTTTCCAACAAATTTATTTATCTTTATAACGTAATATTATATGATAAACTGGTCTAAAAATGCTTCATATGACTCTGTTGCTGTCATAGGAGCAGTTTGTACATTGTGCTGACCTGCACTTAATAGACTACTTTTAATTGCGCCGTACTCGAATTGGCTTAGTTGTCCACCAGCATTAAGTTTACTACTAATGCTATGTAAATAGTTTCCAAGTTTTTCGTCTTTTGCATTAAACCCTAATCTACTAACTTGATGTCCAAGTTTAGCATGAGGTGTATCAAATTCCATTAACTCGTCTTCTTTAAGTTGATCTTTAATGTTTTCAAACGTTTCGTTTGCTATTGCGTTTGTAATGTAACTTTCAAAAGCATTTCTTTTACTAGCCATTACTTTTAAATTATCTAATACATTTGCAACTTTGTCATCAAAATGTGTTTCTGTAAATTTACTTTCTAAATCTAAGTCGTCTTGTAACAATTCTACATTGTTATAATTTGTAACTGTTTCTACTGCATTTGCATAAGACTTAACACCACTTAATCTTTTTAAGTTTGTTTTTATATCATTAATATTTTCTACTGCTAATGCTACAAACTCTTCATTGGTTTCGTTAACCAAGTTAGCCTTTCTTACATATCTAACAAATTCTCTAAGTTTGCCATAGTCTTTTGACATTTCTGTAATTGCTTCGCCTATTTCGTCAAAAGTTTCTCCGCCATTGTGCAAATGTCTTGCCATTGCTCTTGCGGCCTGTAAATTGTTTTCTGCCATTTTAAACTTTTCTTCACCACGTTGTATTAATATACTATGTATATTTCTACTTCTAGCACCACGTACTTCTTCGTTTACATCTTTATTATGTCTAACAATAATTTTAACATTGTCTGCTAGTGGTTGATAACTGGACTTTCTACTACCAGTCATTTTACCTAAACTTGCTTCTGCAACTTGTTCTTTATCTTCGTATGCTTTAGTACCACCAAAGCCCGGCTCTTCACCATCACCATCACATTTTGGACATGTTTTACCGTCAGTAACCATACCTGAACCTAAACAGCATTCACAGTCACATTTACTTTCTGGATCTTTTGTGTTTTCTTCTACTGGATCTAATCCTGATAATTTTCTTATAGTATTAATTTCTTCCATAACGTCTGCCATGTCAGTCTCCGCATTTCTTTTGATATCTACTTTTTCGCCTTTAGGTTTAATTCTTTTGTCAAATATTTTGTAGTCAAAACTCATTAAATAATCTTGTGCAAGTTCTTTTAACATATCTCTTACAGGACTTTCACTTAAATCCTGACTTGTTGCTAATAGTAATGCTTTTTCTTTAATGTCTAATCTAGCAAGTAAGTTAGGTTCTGCTACAGCAAACCTTGTTGCTTCTTTTGGATTAATAACCTGATTACCGTCTTTATCAAAACTTCTTACTTCAAAGCCAAAGCCTTTCAAGACATTAAAGGTTTTTTCTGCTACTGTTTCCATATTAATTGACATAATACTATTTATCTATTTGATTGTTTTCAAAGTGATTGTTAATGTTGTCAAGTATGGTATCTTGTTCTAGATGTAGTTTAAAGGTATTAAAATTGTGTATTAGAACATCTTTCATATCGTAAATTATATCTACCCATTGCTCATCAGAATACTCAGTCAATTCTTTGTATAACCTACATAATTCGTTCATACGTTCTTCATTATCAGTAATGCTGTCATATTCTTCTGACCACCATTTATCAAAAGTTTTAAATCCCTTATCTTTTAATAGTTGTAAGGAACCAGGTGTTGCACAATATACAAAAGGTTTAACATTTTTAAAAGATTGAGATGCTTTTTCTGTTAAAATAATAGGGCCGTTTTCTATAAATCTTGTTTCTGTACTAAAATCAACATAAGAATTTATTGCAAGAGTTTGGTAACGTTCAAATGCTCCACTCCAATTATTTTCTTGTAAAGTTAAATCTGTATTAAAAGGAAGCAAATACTCAAACGGATATGTTTTTGTTGTGTAATGTCTTAATTTTTCTACAGTAGAGGCAAATGTATGATGATTACTTTTAAGTAAATCATTTTGAAATGCATAATTAAATAAATCTATTCTATGTTCTCTTGGTTTATTATTAAGACATAATATTTTAAATTGTCTTTTAGTATGAGATTCTATTTGTTTAATTTTATCCTCTAGAATATTAGGATCATAAGAATATTTAGAGTAAAACAAATAATGTATAGGGATATATGTAAATTCTAAAGAATTTATATTATAATAATATCCTAACACTATAAACCTTTCTTTACTTAAATTATATTTTTTAATTGTATTAATTAAAATCTTATGGAAAACTAAATCATTTTCTTGTGTACTGCTTACATCAGGTAATAAATCAGCAGTAATTGTATCTATAACAATATTGTAGTTGCTATCATTAACAATATAATCGGGTATTGTAAAGTGAAAATCTTCTGTTAATATTTTCTCTAAAATAAGTTCATTACTAAATTCTATGTGGTAAATTAACTTATCTATGTTTTTGAAAAAATCATATCTATTAAATATACCACTCTCAATAGCATATTTTTTATAAGTGTCTTCTGAAGTAAATGTAAATGGAAGATGTTTATGCCGTTTGTGCCTATATGTTTTTATAGTGTCTTCTTGGGAATATCCGTTAGGAATTGTTACAGTTTTTCCTTTTAAATTAAAAGTTGCCATTAGATAAGTGGCATAGGTTGATCCCAGTCGTCGTCATCATCTGAATTAAAGTCGTCCCAACCAAGACCACTATTTACAGCATTATAAACCTCGTCTTCAAAGGTACTTATAAAATCTATCATTCTAAGTCCTAAGGTAAGGCTCATAACTAAATCGTCTGATTGTCCAGGTTTTGCTTTGAAGGTATTTGCTGTGGATACAAAATTCTTTAACTCACTCATTAACATCTTACTGCCTAATTTAATCTTATCGTGTTCAATTAATCGTTTAAGATTTAAACAAGATTCTATCTTTGTTTTATGTGTTGTGTAATATCCTCTACGTCCTTTCTTGCCTTGTACCTTTTTAGGTTCATGTAGCATTTCCCCTGGAAAGTTTTCTTCTCCAGTATCTCTAATTACAACTAGGGCGGCTTCACCTATAGCATTGTTCTCAACACTCCAATAAATCTGCGGTGCTCCTTGGTCTTTTATGTATTGCATTATCTCCATACAAACTTTTATTTGCCCTTCTATGGGCGTTTTATTGTGGCACCACTCTGCTACTTGTACCATACTTGGTAATTCTAGGACCTGTATGGCGGCGTTATCGCCCCCTGTTCCTGTACTTGGGTCTAAAGACAATACATATATGCCTTCTGGTGTTGGGTGTTTATACCATCTTACTTGCCCACTTTTAAGTATAGGCTCCTTTCCATTCATTTCTAATAGTTTTAAAGGGTCTATAAGTGTCTCATCATATATAACAAATTCACATTCGTGTTCACGTTTAAAACGTTCTTCACCAATTCTGCCTCTTTCTTCTGTTGCCCATATGGCATCTCTATCTGGATGTTGGTCCCAGATCGCTAACATAGGTTTGAATCCATTAACACCTACATCTTGCTCGTTACCATGTTCATCAAAAAGTTTATTTGCTTGATTCCATATCATAGCAAAAGTATCTTCATCACTATTAGGTGTTGATGTAATAATACATTTACCACCAGTTGCCAAAGTGGGAGATAAAGAAGTCCAGAATTCACTCGCAATTCGTTGTGGCACAAATGCAAACTCATCTAAGTATACTAATGTAAGTGACATACCCCTACCAGTATTTTCTGTTGTTGTACTTGCTACTATTCTACTTCCATTATCAAACGACATAGAACCTTTGTTGTATTCTGTTACACCGGCTCTAATATGATCTGGCACACTTTCATATGCATATCTAATACGTTGCATAATTTCCTGAGCACCTGCTTGTTTGTGGGCCGCAACTAATATTGTACTGTCAGGCTTAAACATAGCATACCACAGCAAGTATCCTGCCGCTACAGTAGTTTTACCCATCTGTCTGCCCAGCATATTAATACTGTATCTGTAATTATTATAGTTTTCTATTAAGTCTAACTGATATTTAAAAGGATCAAAATCTATACCACCTTTTGTAGGATGTTGTATTTTTACATGATTAGTCATAAAATACAGAGGACCACCCACAGGATCTGCACAATTCTTAAAATCTTGTATAGTATCTGGAGTATATGCGACTTTACTATAGCCTTGTTTAACCAGACTGGTATCTGCTGTTCCTCGTGCCATATTACTATTTATACAGTAATTATGCTTGGATTTGGTTTTTTGTGTAGATTATGTTTTAATATCCAGTCATATAGATGTTGAGCTATAGCCATATGGCCTAATTTATCAGGATGTACCGTATATTCTTCAATAGAATATTTTTTAGATAATGTTCTGCCAGAAAACTCTTTTAAAGGAATAATCCTTTTATCTTTTGCTAATGTTTTTAAAGTTTGATCGATAAAAACTTTTTCTGGAGCATTATCAGATACTGCGGCAGAATATATTACAAAAGGAATATTTCTTTTAATTAAAAAGTTTTTAATTAGGGATAGGTTTTTATACATATAATCTAAATGTTCTATATAATTTGTAAATCTTGTTAGCAACCATTGTGTTGCAAATTCTTTTACTCTATTTACATCATCAGGATCTATATGTTCTTCTGGTATCTTTACAAATAAAGGTTCTTGTATATTTAAATAATCATCGCTCTTTCTTACATATTGTATGATATACCCAAAACCTCCTGCTTCATTAGAATTCACTTCTGTTCCTTTTGCCATTACTACAGGAATAATATCTTGATTTTTAAATATACCTTCTCTTGCCTTAACTATTCCTATACTTCTATATGTAATATAAGAATACTCTGCTATAACAAAAAGTTTATCAAATGTTTTAAATTTATTGTAGTATTGATTGCAGAAGTTTCGTATATCAAATACTTGCATATCGCAAGGTTTTGCAACTAAGGAGTGATTCCAAACATTGTTACAATTAGTAATTTCTGAAAATCTGTCTACCCAGGAATAGGCATCCGATGTTTTAAATAAGTTTCTTGCGTGGCCTTTACCCCAACCTGAGGCATAACTTGTTCCGTCTACATATAGATCGGTAAGCATATATTTATGAAAGTCGTTTTGCTAATTTATCTTTAATATAGTTTACTAAAACTTCTTTATCTGTTGAGTATGAAGCGTCTGCATCGCTAGTGCCACATGGTGATTCTTCATCACTATCTGGCTCTACTACTTGTACTTCAGGTTCATCATGTGATTCTGGTTCATCATCTGCTTCTGGTTCATCTTTATACATGTCTTGAGGTAAAGTGAGCCCTGCCATTTTAAGTACCTTCGCAAGTTCTTGCATATCATCGCCACTTGCTTCAATACTTACTGAACCTTTATCAGTATTTTTATGTTGCTTAAATTCTACTGAACCTTGAACTTCAACATTTTCAGGAGAATCAGCATCACCATAAGCATCGCTCATTGCTTCTGAAAGACCTGCTAACATTTTTAATTCATCTAAATCCATTGTTTCTATTTCCATACCTTCTTCTAAATCTGCTAGTTTCACTTTTACTACTTTACCATCATCTGTTTGAACAATAGCCTCATCATCTGCTTTAGGCATAGTAGAACTAATAACTCTAACTTTTCCTAAATCTTTATGTGTTTTTTCTTGTCCCATATCTTGAAGTTGTTGATCATCTTGATTAGGTTGTTGTGGTTCTTGTTGATCTTGTTGATCTTGTTGATCTTGTGGTTGTGTATCTTGTGCAAATTTTTCTTTATGTCTTGTAATACTAGCAACTGCATCTGTGCCAGTTAAACTATCTAAAACAGGTTTAATGAACTGAAAAAACGATTGTGAATGTGAAGGTGGAATTCCCTCTCCTTTCTTCATCATATCGTAAACCATCATTACCTTTTGTGCTAATGCAGGATCATCACCTACCATTTTTTCTACAGCATTTCTTGAAAGTTCTTCTTCTATAGATTCTATTTGTCCGGAAGCAATTTCATTAGGCCCTGGTATTTTGCCGCCATCAGGATCATTGATACCCATATCTGCTCTTGTTTTACCTTGTCTTTGCCATGCAGGTACATCAAGATCTTTTTGCATTGCCGCTTTTTTATCGGCTACTACTTTAGTTGCTACTTTATTTAATTGTATTAACTTAGGTAAATGCCCTGCTTCAATCATTGGGTCTAAAAGGCCTAATAATAGTTCTATTTGTTCTGATTCTGCGGCTGGTAGTGCCTTACCTTGCTGTAAATGAGCTCTAGCACTTTGTAATCTACTAGTAATTAGGCCAGCCATTTCTGCTCCGCCTAATGTTCTAATTCTACTAATATCACCAGTTTTCATTACTGGTTCAGCCTCTACAATATTCTTATCTGCCATTTTTACGACCTCTTACTACTTTGGGAGATAACATCAACAGTTTTACTTGACTCTGTACCTCTACCCATATTCGGTAATCCGTGTATTTGAGAGCCTAATTCTGCTAGATCGTCGCCCATTAATTCGTCTTTACTAGGATAGTTACGGAAGTAGTCTGCGCCTTTTTCTGCTTTAATTTTTGCTAATTCCTCTAAAAACTTTTTATTGTATTCTTCACCAAAGAAGTTTGCTTTAAAATCAACATCTGCATTTTCATTTTCGTAATGTTCCATGCTTTCATCGTTTAGTAATGCATCTTCTTCTGAAACTTGTCTGTCTACATCTTCTTTTGCTCTCATCTCAGCCATTTCAGATTCTATTCTTCTAGGATCTTTAACACCATAAGCAAGAACTCTTTCGTGATCCATGCCCATGTTTACTGCAAGCCATACTTCTAGTATTCTTTCGTTGACTGGGTATTTTAAGATAATGTCAGTACTACATACTTCTGATGTACATTGTGTACCTTTTGCTCTGTAAAATTCTTTTGGATTCTCTTCAATAGGTGTTCTTTTAAAAGGTGTAGCACTTACTAAGTTATATTTGTCTAGACATTTTTCTAACATGTCCATTTGATCAGAACCACAATCAGCGGCAAACTTTACTCTATAGCCGTATTCTTTGTTAAATGATTCTGTTATATATTCTTTAAGTTTCATATTTAAACTCCGTTGTTACACTTATTTATCAGATTATTAATTTTTTTGCTAAATAATTGTATGTCAAAAATTAAAGTAAGAGAACCCCAAAATCCTACAGAAGGAGAGTACACTTTAGACCAGTATGGTGAAGTTGTTGTTTTTAAAAACGGTGAGTGGATTAGGCCTTAACTTTCGCCTTTAATAATTTTTAATAAATCATTTCTATCGAATACAGTTGCTTGAACGGCTTCTGTTTCTGTGCCCTTGTTATCAAACTTATCTATTCTTGCTTTTTTAAGCATTAGGTCTATTTGTTGTAACTTTGCTTTTGTTTTAGCATCACTGGCATCTAAGGCTATCTTTAACATGTTACTTGCTTCTGCAAATACTTTACCAGCCGCCATATCACTAACATTCATGCCTAAACTCATCAGTTGCTCATAACTTTCTATAGCCTTCTTGGCTATGTCGTTCATTTCAACTTCGTGACTTTCTAAACCTTTAACTTCTTTAAATGCTAAATTAATTTTTTCACTAACACTTAAAGCACCTTGTACTTCCTCTATGACTTCCTGTGTTTCTTCTACAGTAGGTACAACTTCCTCGTCAGTATTAGTTACTTCTTCGATAGGAGGTAAATTGAATTCTTCTTCTAATTTTTTAGTCATACTTCTATTTATTTGCTTGTAATTGCCAAACGTTCAAGTGCTGGTCGCCTCTTACTAATGCGGCTGTGAATCTGCCTACACCAAAATCTATTGCGCCATCTACCATTACACTGGGTCTTGCTGTAGAAGGGTCCATTTTAGAATATTGATCATATCTGTTAGGATTCTTTTCAAAGTTTTTGTTAATATTATTTGGTATGGGACTATTTGGATGATTTTGTTTTATTTTATCTAGTATGTCCTGGGGTAAATTTTTCATTTGAAGTATATTATCTTTATGTTGTAATAGTTTTTCTACAGGCATTTTTACTGGTGTTGGGCTAATTAATTTTAAATTAGATATATACTGTACGGCATCTTTACCTGCTGTGGGATCTTTCATTATCCATTCATCTTCAATTTCCTTAATAAGTCCTGCTGGCCATTTTTTATCTATCATTATTTTTCTTATGATATATCTATGATCAATCGAATTTGCTATTTCAAATATTTTCATTTGACTCTCTTCTTAGCAATACGTTGTTTTTTATTACGAGGTTTTTTATTTGAGAATATTTGATCTTCGTTAATAACTTTAAAACGTATGCCTTTACGTTTACACCATTCTTGTGCCGCAGTCCACTTAGCGGCGTTTATATGTGTTTGTATGGCTTGTCCTCTGCTACGAGCATTCTCTAATGTAGTTTGATTAGCAGGTTTTATCTCTATAAGTTCTACATGTTCAGTGCCATCTTTGTCTTGATATTGTATCATAAAGTCAGGAACATAGTTGTGATACTTGCCATCAACAGGACTTCTATAAGGAATCTTTACATTTTCACTTGCCCATTTAAGTATATTAGGATGACTATCGCACATACGCATAAATGCTAATTCCCAACTGCTTCTGTACTTAGGTGGTTTGGTGCCTACAAACTTTGATGTATTTGCAACTTCATATAAGCCTTGTTGATATTTGGCCATGTTATGACTTTAAAAGTTTACTTACTGGACTTTTAGAATTATTTTTAGGTGTAACTAAGTTTACTCTGTTGCCATTAGGTCTTAATTCATTAATGGCATCATAGGCTTGTTTTGTTATATTTAAAGTGTTTTCATTTATACTAAAGAAATCCATTGGGTTCATATTTTGTTGTTCTGCAACTTTTATAAGAACAACTGATAATGCTTTAGCATTGGCAGTCTTAAAACCTAAAGTTTGCAATCTTAAAAATATTTGTTCTAACAATGGACCATTTAAAGTTTGTGCTGAATTACTAGAAAAATCACCTAATATTTGAGAACTTGCTTGAGGTAAAGGAAACTTAATGGTTGCATTTTCTAAAAATGTAGTCAACGTTGATTGTAATACCTTGTATTCTATTTCATTTCCAAATGTATTATATAAAGAACTACTCATTTTAAAAACTTAAAGGTATGTAAGGTGATTCATTAGAATTATTAGTTTCAGTTGATTCATTTTGGTTACCACTGTCATTTTGCTTATCGCTTTCACTACCAGGCTCAACATTATTAAATATATCTCGTTGATCTGAATCATTAGTTATTGCATAATTAATTTCATCTGTTAATGCTTGTTTTAATATATCTGATGTGTCTTGTCCATTAATTACAGCAGACAATCCTCTGTCTACTATTCTACCAAATGGAGATTCTTCTAACCAACTGTTAAATCCTTCAAATCCTGTTTTACCACTACTTTCTGCTTTTTTAACCGGTGTATAAATTCTGTTAGTATTAGAACCTTCTGCTAATTCTGATACTAGTATACTGCTATCATCAAACATTTTATCCGTATTCATGTAACTGTCTACGCCTGTTTCTTTTCCACCTGTTTTAGGCTGTTGTGTTCTAGATCTTCCGTCTCCATCTTTTCCATTTAAAATACTTAACTTTGTATCATCTAAAGCAACTGGTTTTTTAATTGACCCCATTCCAGGTAATTTAGCACCTGCCATATTTTCAAACCTTGCTAAATCTTGTTCACCTAAAGAAAAATTATATACATTAGTTGTAGTAAAGTTTTCATATTCAAAATCTATTTTAAAATCCATTAGTTCACTAGAGGAATAGTCTATACTACTTCCTGAAAATCCTTTCATCATAGGGTTGAACAATGAATATTGAACACCTTTGTCGCCATGATATAAGATTAGGTCTATTCTTTCAAAAAAGTTTTTAGTAACACCTAAATCTAATCCAAAATCATTACTACTCCATTGGAAGCCTTTACCATTAGTTTCGCCTTGAAGTCCAAAGTGTCCTGCTTGGTATCCTCCATGTGCGTCACCACCCATAAAAGATGTGTCTCGTGTGTCACCATCAAATTTATTTCTTGGGTTCATATAATGATATGAGTAGTATTTCATGAATAACGTTAACCATTCATTTTGTACTGTATCCATAACCGTCAGACTAATTGGACTATGATCTACTCCAATCTGTATAATTTTTTTACGATTAAATGAATTTTTAGTTTCTGTAGCGAACGTTACCTCAGGCAATGTTGCAGTTCTAACAAGAGAAGAAATTCTTGTTCTAAAAGAAGAAGTATCTTCCATCATGGAAATAAGTCTTCTATTAATAATGAAATTTACATACCCTTGAAATTGCTGTCTTGGTGGAGCAATGTCAGGTTTGTAATGTTCGGCATTACGGAAGTCCTTAAGAAAGAACTTCCGATTATTACCTGATTTGAAAAACTCCATTAAGGATTACTCCTTAACCTAATGTTCCTGTGCCTGTGCTCACTGTTTCTGGGAATGGGTTACCACTTACAGTTCTACCGTTAATGTCATTATCACCTTCAAAGTGGATTGCATTATCGTATCTAACCTGTAGAGTAATCTGTACGGCGTCACTCGCACTATAATCCGTTTCACTGTAATCAACGTTAGTTAAAAAACATCCTTCAAGGAACCAAACTTCAGTAGCACCTGCATTAACACCGTCAAGTATTTCTACCTGCATGTCAAATTTATAGTCACTACCAGATGCTGGTGTTGATTGTTGGAAATGATTTAACTGTCTTTGCACCTGAGCACCAACTTGTTTTGCTACTTGGTTAGTGATATCATCACGAATAGTAACATTAATTTGTTCCCAAGTATGTTTACCTTGTACATAAATTTTTGAGTTATAACTATCTATTACCTGCTCTTCATAAGAGATCTTTGGTCTAGATACTGATTGGATGTTTTGTGTTAAAACTTTAGTTTCTGCACTTCCACCAAAATTGTTTAAAAAACTAACTCTAAATCTATATTTTAGTTTAGGCATTAAAACGCCTGAACCGGTATTACCTGTTACTGGAACACCAAATTTGCTTTTAGTTTCTGTTGTTGCACTTGATACTGCCATATTGTTCTCCTAACGAACTTTTATATACGAATATTTATCACTTTGACCCAAAAAAGGTTAACTGCGTATATAATTTATTCACAAAAAAGGGCAGTAAATACCGCCCTTTTTATAGTTTAAGTTAAAACTTAACCTGTTTGTCCCAATGTATTTTGGATTCTAATTGGAATGTATATAAACTCAACTGCTTTAACAGGCTGTATCGCTATGTCAATATGCAATTCGTTTCTATCAATTCTTGCCGCTGTATTGTTTGTTGTGTCACAAACTGTAACAAAGTCAAACAATCCACGTTGAGAAACAAGTTCACCAAGTAGTCTATCAACAACTACTTTAGCATTTGATCTTGTTACTTCATCGTTTGGTTCAAACAAGAATGGCTTAACTGCGTCGTCTAACTGTTCACGTAGATAAACAACAAGTCTAGCAACATTTACTCTATCCAATGCACTTGAAACTGAGTTTAAAGTCTTTTGACCAAATACTGCAATTCCTCTGCCTGGGAAGTTTCCAATAGGGTTAATCTTGTTAGTGTAAAGACTATCTCTTTGTCCTTCACTTAAAGCAACTGCTACAAATTCGCTAGTTGTTGCGTCAAGATAACCTGTTCCAGAAGCATTACTTACTAATCCTCTTTGGAATCCTGCTGGTGCAAACCATGGGAAAGCCACCTGATCGTTAAATGCTAATGTTCTCAATGCCATATGTGAAGCAGGAACCATAACACTTGAACCGTCTAGATTACTTGATAAACCATGTGGATAGTAAACAGCCGCATATGGTGAATTAGTAACTAAACCGTCTTCTCCATTTTCAGTTGTAACTGCATTGTTATTAATCCAGTTTGAAGTACTTGTTGCGTCTGCGGCCAATCTTAATGGTGCATCTATAACACTAAATACTGTATTCTTACGATCTGTACCAAGTGATATCATCTCATCTGCTAGTTCAGGATACCCTGGAACTGCTACAATATTGAAACGGTTTGTTTCGTTTCTGATATCTTGGTTTGCAGTAAGAGCCGCCTGAAGTGCTGTTACAATAACTTTTCTCTGTGCCTTTCTCAACATGTGAGGTGAGCCATCTGCTTTATTACCGCTGTAGTCTTTCCATAGTCCAGAAGCACTATCGTATTTCTTGACATTACCGCCACTTGCCATTTTGTTCCATGCTAAGATGTTACTTGGATATAGTGTAGGTGATGGAAGGCCATTTGCTTCACTAATTAATGCACCGGCTTTTGTTGCTCTAAAGTCACCAAATACTATACCTGCTGGTGTAAGTTGATCTGAATTGTCAACTAATACCCATTCATTTGCAGAACTATATTTGTAAATTTTAGGATAGTTTTCTAAATCACTACCGTCAATCCACAAATCGTTAACCTGTAAAGAAGTACCGTCTGCTTGTTTTGTAGGTTGTGTAGAAGTAACTTGTACATCACCTGTATAAGTTGCCCAAGAACCTGCATTATTATAAAGAATATCAACTTTGCTTGTACTTACAGTTGCGTCATACCATAGCATTCCTTCTGCTAAGTCACCAGTTAATTCTGTTGCTTTTGCTGTGAAACTTAATGCTTCAAAGTTACTGTAAGGAACATCTGCAGTTAGGTTAAGTTGTGCAGGACCGAATCCAGAAACGTTACCTGCCATAAGCAAAATATCTTTACCATCACTATTATAAATGTTTAACTTACCATTATTATTAGAAGCAATAACATTTGCTGAGTTAGTTGCATTTGATGCCGCCGCTAGTGCTGTATTGATATCAATAACCATGTCATCAACACTTGCATTACCGTTTGCATCTGTATCAGTTGTAAATGTTACATTAACATTTGAACCGTCATTAACTCTCATAATCAAACTAACTTTAGCCGCATGTGATGAAATAACAACTTCAGAACCGTCTAATGCCGCTGTACTTTCTGCACTAATAGTGCTATTACCGTTATGTCTTTTAGGTGTAAACCATGCATAGTCGTTGTCTTGTCCAACACCTGCAACATCTACAAATAGATCTCCAACAACTGGGCTAGAACCATGAAAACTAGTACCATATGCATCTGACATGCTTTTTCTTGCATATACAGTCTGGTCTGTAAATAAACCAGTGTTGCTATTGTATAGTTTAACTTTAAAATCGGTACCATTACTTAATGAATTCTGTTGTAAGAATACATCGCCTGCTACTAGTGAACCACCACCTTGTCTTGTGGAAGGTAAATCACTGTGATCACCTATTTGGAAATCTGCTGAAGAAGTTCTAGTTCCCCAACCTGAATCACCAATTACGTCCCAAGTAGTGTCATTAGTTTTTTGGTAAACTTTAATGTCTGACTTTGTAGCACCTGCTGTTGTAAAATATACAACTGCATAGTCATTTTTCATACCGTATGATGCTTTTGGAATATCTCCAACAGTAAGATCTGTACTTGCTGGAACTTTGACTGTTTGTTTTACCCATGCAGAACCGTCCCATTTTTTAACACCAATTACTGATGTTGATGTATCTAACCAGTAACTACCGTTAGCAGGTTTAGATGTAGGTGCAGTTGCAGATGGTGATAAGTCATTTAAATCAACGTCTGCTCTTAAAACGTATGCACTATTGGCTATACCTAAGAAACTGTATGCTGATAAAAGACCGTATTCATTCTGTTCGCTACCGTGTAATTGTGTTAATCCGCTTGATTTAAATTCTGGATTACCATAATTTTGTAGTAACTCTCTTTGGCTAGAAACTCGATAAAGTTTTCCGGCTGTTGCTGAAGTTGTATATGCTGATATACCTGAACCGTCTGGACTTGATTTGTCCTGTGCCGTAGCAATAACGATTAAAGGTACACTTCCAGCACCAGCAGGAGCATAAAAACTCTCGTCTGATACTGTTACACTTACTCCAGGTGATGATAATGTTGCCATTTTATTCTCCTATTATGTATTGTACAATACTGTCGTATTACCTTTATTTATCAAAATAATGAATTATACTGTATTTACGGAATTGCTAGGTATTAGCAGGTATTATACAATGTGTAGGATATCTTTAAATTCGCCTGTTTTCCAGTTTCGTATTTCTTCTACTTGCTTGGCTAGATCTTCGAGGGTGCCATTATTATTAATAATGTAATCAACTGGGTAGCCTGCCCAATTCCATTCACTTTCATGAATGTCTCTGTATTTTGTAGTCATTATCTTTCTGCTTACAACATTTTCGTGTGCCGTTTTTGCTGTATCAAACCATTCAGGTAATTCACCACGTTGTACCCAAATAACTACACCGCCCATTTCTTTTATAAGATCTAACTCGTTTCTAAATCTTGCATCACTAACAACTACACAAGGAGCACTTTCATCCTGCTTTCTTATTCTATATTCTAAACTACTAAGCCAAATGTCTTGATCAAAATGGTTTCTAAGTACTTCTGTACCTAATAGTTGTAATGCTAGTCTTGGTGTAAAGTTTGGAACGCCTAATTTTCTAGTCCAGAACATGTCAGGTGTTTCTCTAAAATCTCTGCTTTCAACAGTATCGCCTTCCAGCATGTATCTTTCCCAACCAAAAATACTGGAACATAAATCTTTTAAAGGGGCGGCGAAACTATCATGAGCACATCCACGTTCTACAAACATATTAGCAACTGTATCTTTGCCACTGCCGATAAAACCGCAAATGCCTATTATCATTATCCTATCACAAATCCTAGAGGGGTATTACCCTCTTCATAATTATGTATACTATCTTTTAGTGTTTGCATTTCTGCTTGTGCTTCATTTTTAAGAGCATCACCATTTAATTGTATGGCTCCTCCTGCTCCTGGAAGACCGGAAGCATATTTACTTCTTGCTTCACCTAACATCATTTTGCTCATTGCTAGAGAATAAGAACCTAACCAATTGCTGGAATAGACATCTCTTAGCATAATACTTTCAGGAATAAAATTATATACGCCAACAGCAATTTCTTCTTCGTGTCTAACGTTTCTTAAAATTTTAAGTTGTTTAGTATTTCTATTCCAAAGGAAGTTGTATTCGCTACCAAATACACGACCTAAAGTTTCTTTATATTGTGAGAAGGCATCAAATACTGCTAGTCCACCAATTTGTCCTGCTTGTAGCATATACATATTGTTGAATGCAACATCAAAAGGATCAAAGTTTGTACCGCCACTATTAGTACCAATACCTCTACGATACATTCTTCTTACTTCCATGACCTCGTCAGGTAAAATATATTCAGTTACATCTTTTTCCGTATTGAAAAATATAATACTTTCTTCTACTGAACCAGAACTTAACTGTCTATAAATACCAATTGCTTTGTCTATAGCAACGTCATAATGCTCTCTGTCTAATTCAACATCAACCATGCCGTCAGCCAAACGAAGTTGTAACTCTTTAATAAGTTCTTCTCGACTTTTATATCCTATTTGATCTTGTGCCATACTACTATTTATCTAAATTTGTATTAAAATGCTTTTAGAATGATAATTGTATCGCTCACACGCCCTGATAGTTTTATTTCTGTTGCTTTAATGCTACTAAAAGCATTGTTCATTTTAGTTTTTGCGGCACCTTTAAATTCTTTTAATTGTACTGCTGGTTTTCTTAGTGTCTTCTGTACACTTGTACCTTCCTCATAATCGTATATAGAGGTACCTCTAACTGTAAGACCACCTGATAACTCTGCTTTTTTGTAAACACCAATTTTACGAGTTTTAGTATTGTACACCCAAACTTCAGTAGCATCTATTATCTCTGCAGGATTTATACTTGCTATTCCTAATTCAGAATCATTAAGTTGATACTTTAACTTAGAAACTATTTTTTCTCTACTGATAACTTTTGGCTTACGAGGTTTACGTTTGGCTTTACCAGTTTCTATAAATGTATCACATGCAACATCTATTTTCTGATAAAACTCTAAATATTGTTTACGCATTTTAGAATTGAAATGAGCATAGCCTTCTTTTATGTCTGGATCTTTCCAATCTAAAACTTCCTGTGCTTCCTCTAAATGACTTTGTAAATGTGTTTTAATAATTTTTGCATGGGCAGGTTTTACTACTCCGCCCTTATATATTTGCATACTTTTGTAAGGGTCAAAAGATTTAATATCTATATTTTGACTATCTATAAAATCATCAACAATACTCTCCCAGTCTCCCATAAGTTCTGAAACTTGCTCAAACATTCTTTCCTGTATGCTAATAACTTTCTTACTTCCTTTTACTTCTTTTTTCGCTACAGACTCTTTGTAGTATTTTTTACCAAGTTTTAAAAACTCTTCCTTTCTATTTGTATGTAGATACTTTAGAGGACCTTCTGGCATGTAGCCTAACTTATAATATACCCAACAATACTTTCCTGACATTTGCAACCAAGGATCAAGACCTGTGGTCGTTGTATACTTAATTTCTTCGTCAGTCCACCCGCTTTCTTCCTTAATCCATTTTTTCATTGCTTTGCATTTTGATTTAGTGTCAATTTCTGAATGCACAAAATAAGATACAGATTGAAATGCATCTTCCCTGTCTTTATTGTCTGTAAGTTTGGATAATTCTACCCAGTTTGGTTCTGGTATTAAAAATAAACTTTTCTTTTTACGTTTTGCCATGTAGTGTCTCAGTCTTCAAATAAATCAGGATTTGCAGTAACATATAAAACTTTGATTGCCTCAGGCCATCTTTCATATCCTGTTATATCTTTTTTATCTTTAAGGACGTTTTTTTCCTTTAAGAACTGAACAATACTTATCATGCCAGTAAATTTTCCTTCCGTTAAGCCTTGTTTTTTACCTAAATTATAGAAATATAGGCTATTTGCAACGATAAAGATTGAAACTGCGATGTATAGGTCCATTTGCCACTCCTAGTAATATTACCACTAGTATAGCAAAATTTAGAAGTTTGTCAAGAACTTATTTTCCTTTGGAAAATTTCCTATCTACATTATGTGGGAGATCGTTTTCTACAATGTCTTTCCAGACTGCAATAGTTTTATCTAAACCTTCACTTAATTCTACTTTTGGAACCCAACCTAATCTTGTAGTAATTTTATGATTTGTACTATTTAATAAGTAAATTTCACCAGGTCTTTTAGGCTTAGTATTCCAATTTACATGTCCGTTCCAGTTTAACTTATCTGCAATAAGTTTTACATAGTCTTTTATTTTAATTGCATTATCAGGTCCTATACAAAATATTTCTCCTGCACACTTGTCAGGATTTGTGATAACAGATTCCCAAGCATCAAGTAAATCATCAATGTAAATAAAGTTTCTGTATGGCTCACCGTAACCTAAATTTATCTCATCTGGGTTCTTAAGCATTTGTGTAATTATTTGTTCAGTAACAAAAAAGTCATTATCTTTTCTACCATAAGCATTTGTTTGACGTATTGCTGTAAATGGTAACCCATAACTTCTATGAGCGTACTCTAAGTATTTTTCACACCCATATTTTGCAACGGCATATGGTGCATTTGGATTTGGAGGAGTTGCTTCATTAAATGCAATAATACTTTCTTCTTTTCCGTCTCTAATTAAGTCGCTTATTGGTTGCCAGCCATATACTTCCATTGTACTAGCAAACACAAAGTTTTTTAAATTTTTTAGTTTAGAAGCAATTTCAATTAAATTTACTGTACCAACATAATTTATTTCACTAAATGTAATTTGCTCGTAAAAACTATCTTCTACTTCTGTTCTAGCCGCTAGATGAACAATTACCTCTGGATCAAAAGTTGATATCTGCATAGCAACCTTGGCATGGTCTCTTAAATCTTCTGTCAAAAATGCAAGTTCATGTTTGCCTTTAAGTCTTTCAACCATGTGTTGGCCAATAAAACCGTCTGCACCTGTTATAAATATTCTCATGTAATGTCCTCTGTTTTTGCGTACCCTGTTATTTGTAATGTATATCTATTTATATTACTTACATTACTTACACAATGTACTTGGTTTTTAAGTATGTAAGTATAATCGCCCTTACAATATTCCGGAAAAGAGTAATCTTCTATTTCTAAAAAATGACCCATAATTTTATCTTGTAGAAATACATTTACCCTTACAGGTATCTTACCTTGTATATCCCATTTGTTTAATTTTGCTAAATCGTTCAGCCTAAAAAATTTATCTATATGTGGTCCTATGAATCTGCCTGGTTTAATACAATTTACAGTAACCATGGAATGTTCTATCTGTGGGAACAGTTCTCGAATTTTTTGTGCGTATGCAGGGGCATATTCGTCATATGTTTGTAATACTATAGGACCATCCGTAGGATAATCTGGTATTGCCATATTGTTATCTTTCCAATAGCCTCCAGACCAAACAGTATTTGTTTCTTCTACAAACTTTGTAAGATATAATTCTCTCTCGTCTAACCAAGAAAGGTCTATATGTCCTTTAATCATTTTTTAACACCGTAATCTGTGCAGAATAAAAAGGTTCCTCTCCCATATTACCTGCTATGTGCCAATCGTCTATACCAAATTTGACCCAGTCACCTGCTTTCCATTTAGTAAAAGGTTGATCGTGTACTTCATAATAGTGTCCACGTTTCCAATCTTCTAAAAATATCAAATAACGATGACTTTCGCCTTCACCGTGTTCTTGTTTAAGTTTAAAA
>Ga0213861_10001360_pt1 | contig 21536 bp, 9 predicted proteins | sample PICome_4_FD_160110 | JGI IMG/M metagenome (GOLD analysis project Ga0213861, IMG submission 160110) | Coastal seawater microbial communities near Pivers Island, North Carolina, United States - PICO131 | ecosystem: Environmental > Aquatic > Marine > Coastal | place: USA: North Carolina | collected... | reverse complement strand
TTGGCTTCGTCCTGCTGAACGAGGTTGTCGACGGTATCGGAGTCGATGCGCACAAAGGTGATCTTGTCTTCCTTTTGTTCCAGGACCTGCAGGAAGTGGTTGTCGATGATGTGGTCGAGCAACAACACATCGTACCCCTGCTTCTTGGCGGCGGTGATAGCTGCATCCTGCGAAGCCGGATCGTTGGCGTAGATCATCACCGTGCGCTCGTACTTGTCTTTTTGGGTAGCTTCTACCTTGGCGCGGTATTCGTCGAGGGTAAACACTTCGTTGTCCACATTTTTGAGGAGGACAAACTTGTTGGCCTTGTCGTAAAATTTCTCATCGGAGATCATGCCGTACTTTACGAAGACACTCAGGTCGTTCCATTTCTCTTCAAAGGAGGGGCGCTCTTTTTTGAAGAGGTCGTTGAGGCGGTCTGCCACCTTCTTGGTGATGTGGCTGTTGATCTTCTTCACATTCTGATCGGCCTGCAGGTAGGAGCGCGACACGTTCAGCGGAATATCGGGCGAGTCGATGACCCCGTGCAGGAGCGTCAGGAACTCGGGGACAATCTCTTTCACCTCATCCGTGACGTAGACCTGGTTGGAGTAGAGCTGGATCTTGTTTTTCTGTACTTCAAACGTGTTGTTCAGTTTGGGGAAGTACAGAATACCGGTCAGGTTGAAAGGGTAGTCGATATTGAGGTGAATCCAGAACATCGGCGGTGCGCTGAAGGGGTACAGTACCTGGTAAAAGGCCTTGTAGTCTTCGTCCGTCAGCTCGGTGGGCGACTTCTTCCAGATGGCGTCGTGCTCATTGATGATGTTGGGCACTTCGATTTCCTTGGTCGTGGCTTCTTCGCCTTCGCCTTCGGTGACCGACTCCTGGCGGGTACCGAACTGGATGGGGATGGGGAGGAATTTGCAATATTTGTTGAGCAGTTCCTCGATGCGGCTTTCCTGCAGATACTCCACGCTGTCGTCGGAGATGTGCAGTACAATGTCAGTACCACGGTCGGTCTTGTCATTGGAGATAAGCTCGTAATTGGGGTCACCTTCACACGACCAGGTTACGCCGGTAGCGCCTTCCTGGTAAGACTTGGTCACGGCTTCTACGCGGTTGGAAACCATAAAAGCCGAGTAAAACCCGAGGCCGAAGTGGCCGATGATATTGGCGTCGTCCTTGTATTTGTCCAAGAACTCCTGGGCACTGGAGAAAGCCACCTGGTTGAGGTACTTTTCAACCTCATCTTCCGTCATCCCCACGCCGCGGTCGCGGATGGTCAGGGTTTTGTTTTCCTGGTCGAGGATGATCTGGATGGTCAGGTCGCCCAGTTCGCCGGTGGGTTCGCCCTTGGCGGATAAAGTTTTGAGTTTGGTAGTAGCATCAACCGCGTTAGAAATCAGTTCCCGCAAGAAAATCTCCTGGTCGGAGTAGAGAAATTGCTTGATAATCGGAAAAATATTTTCCGTCTGTACTGCTATGTTACCTTTCTTCATAAAACTTGGTTTAGATATTTTATACCGAGTGTAAACAGGCAAAGGCTGTGCCAGAAGCACAATCCTGCCAAAATGACAAGCAATCCCCATTATTCGCAGAAAAAAAGGCAGCAGCAAGTGTACAAGCAAACATATTTGACGTAAATTTCACCAGATTTATCCCGTATCGTTTAGTCGTCCCCCACCTCCTTTACCTGAAAAAAAGCCGCTTATGCTTCTGCTAATTGTTGCTATTTTCGTCATTGGCTACCTCGGCATTGCCTTTGAGCACCCCTTAAAAGTAGACAAAGCAGCATTTGCTATTCTTACCGGCGTGGTTTGCTGGGTGTTGCTGGGCTTGGGGCAAGAAGTTATCCTACCGGCTACCGAGGGCGAATTCATCAATGAAGCCCTGCTGCACCACGTCGGCGAAATTGCCGAAATCCTATTCTTCCTCCTCGGCGCCATGACCATTGTTGAGCTCGTCGACTCGCACGATGGCTTTTCGGTGATCACGGATCACATTGCCACCGCCAATCGGGTTCGGCTATTGTGGCTGGTTTGTATCGTCACCTTCTTCTTTTCGGCCATTCTGGACAACATGACCACCGCTATTGTGATGGCGGCCTTGTTGAAAAAATTGCTGGCCGACCAGGAAGACCGTTGGTTTTTTGCGGGTATGGTTGTGATCGCGGCCAATGCCGGGGGTGCCTGGTCTCCCATCGGCGATGTCACGACCATCATGCTCTGGATCGGTGGGCAGGTGACGGCCGCCAATATTGTGGTCAAAGTCTTCTTACCCGGACTGGCTTGTTTACTGGCCCCCCTGCTGCTGGTCTCCCTGTTCCTCAAAGGAGAACTCAAACGCCCCAAAGAAATGCCCCATTCGGCAACCTCCAACGAAGGCGCCAGTAGCTTCGAGCAGCAACTGATCTTAGGCCTCGGCGTAGGTGGCTTATTGTTTGTTCCGCTTTTCAAAAGCATTACCCACCTACCTCCTTTCATGGGCATGTTGTTCAGCTTGGGCGTGCTGTGGGTGATCACAGAAATGCTGCACCGGAACAAAACCCGGGATCACCGCCACGGCTTGTCGGTAGCGGGGGTTATCCGCCGCATTGACACCCCGAGCGTCTTGTTCTTTTTAGGCATCCTGCTGGCGGTAGCCAGTTTGCAAACTGCCGGTCTGCTCGGGCAATTCGCCCTGGCCCTCGACCAGACCTTCGGCAATATCTACACCATCAACATCCTCATCGGTTTATTGTCGTCGGTCGTCGACAACGTCCCGCTGGTAGCAGGTGCGATGGGCATGTATACCCTGGATGTTTACCCCCAGGATCACACCTTCTGGGAATTGCTGGCCTACTGTGCCGGTACTGGTGGTAGTGTGCTCATCATTGGCTCGGCTGCTGGCGTTGCCATTATGGGGATTCTGAAGATCGACTTTTTGTGGTACCTGAAAAAGATCAGCTGGCTGGCGTTGGTGGGTTATTTTTCGGGCGTAGGGATCTACTACCTGTTGAATGGGGCTGGCTAATTTTTTGTGCCACCCCAAAAACTAACAATTCCCCTCGTCCAATTCAAAGAAGGTATCGGCAATATCTTCCTCCCGGTCCTTACAGGGAAAGTCTTTTTCAACCAGCAGCTCCAGGCTCCCGCCGGCGGGTAACGACACCTGATGCGCCAGGCCAACCTGATCGGAATGCATCCAGGCCTGACCAGTGGTTGCTGGCAGTTCCACCAGCAGCATCCCATCCGCCCAACGAGCCTGCAGGCTGGCGACATCCCCCAGCGCCAGGCCGTAACGAAACGACTCCCCGTGCGGGAAATCCACCCGCCCGTAGGCGGCACCCGCCGTTTCCAGCGCTTGCAAATCCGACTTGCGCACCCGTAGGCGAATGCTATTGGTAGTGATCCGGAGCTTCATGGCCGACGTTTTTCAAAAATTTAGCAATACAATAGGCCCTAACCGCAGGGTTAAGTGGTGCCGGCAATAGCAGGCACGGGCCAGCCTCCTTACTGCGACTCGGCCAGTACGGCCGTACAGATCTCCTTCACCAGACCCGGCCCGGCGTAGACCATGCCGGAATACACCTGCACCAGGCAAGCGCCAGCGCGTAGTTTTTCCACGGCGTCGGCGCCACTACCGATCCCGCCTACCCCGATGATGGGCAACTGGCCACCCGACTTTTGGTGCAGGTAGCGGATCACTTCCGTGGCGCGTTCCCGCAGGGGGGCACCACTCAGGCCGCCGTTACCGATATCAGCTACCGCTGTAGCGGCCGTCAGGAGGCCAGCTCTGCCAATGGTCGTATTGGTGGCAATGACGCCCGCCAGGCCCGTCGTCTGAGCTATTTCGACGATGTCGTCCAGCTGGCCATCCGTCAGATCGGGGGCGATTTTCAACAACAGGGGCTTGGGTTGTGCCCGGGCCTGGTTGTTCGCCTGCAGCGTCGCCAACAAGTGGGTCAGGGGTTCCTTTTCCTGCAGGTCGCGCAGGTTGGGGGTATTGGGGCTACTGACGTTGACCACAAAGTAATCGACGTAGTCGAAAAGTTGATTGAAGCAGATCAGGTAGTCTTCGGTGGCCTGCGCGTTGGGGGTATCTTTATTTTTACCTATGTTTCCACCAATGATCAGCCCGGGTGGGCGGCCTTGCTGCAGCCGTTGCACCAGGGCGTCCACGCCTTCGTTGTTGAAGCCCATGCGGTTGATCAGGGCCTCGTCGGCGGGCAGTCGAAACAGGCGGGGCTGCGGATTACCGGGTTGCGGGCGGGGGGTTACCGTGCCGATCTCCACAAAGCCAAACCCGAGGTGGCTCATGGCGGCATAGTAGCGGCCGTCTTTGTCGAAGCCTGCTGCCAGACCCACCGGATTGGGAAAATCCAACCCGAAACATTGCCGGCGCAGGCGCACATCATCGGTACCATACAGCCATTTAAGGAGGGCACCTACACCGGGAACCAGCAAACTGTATTCCAACAGTTTTACCGTCAGGTGATGGGCTTGTTCCGGTGCCAACCGAAAGAGAAGGGGTTTGAACAGCTTTTTATAGTACATAATCTGTATTTCCGGTAAACCGCGCCAAACAAAAAATAAGAAAAAGACAAAAAAAAGCTAGACAGCTTAAGCGCTGTCTAGCCATAATCATAATCCCAAAAACTATTCTTAACGGCATCCTGCCGATATTATCTTACTTATTGCGGGTGTCACAAGAGCCGAATCAATGAATTCAGCACAATTGATCGTCAAATTTAGCAATAATTTAATTTACGAGTGCACTATGCACTAAAAAAAAATGTAATACTGTGCACTAAACTGCTCCTCAAGAGGCCTCTTCCTCTGCTTTCACCAGCAATTGGAAGCCATTGCCATGGATATTGACAATTTCAATATTTTCATCGTGCTTCAAATATTTGCGCAATTTGGTCACAAAAACATCCATACTGCGGGCCGTAAAGTAGGTATCCTCACCCCATATCTTATTCAACGCTTCGCTGCGGGGTAGAATATCGTTTAGGTTCACGGCGAACATGCGCAGCAGTTGTGCTTCCTTGGGCGACAGTTTTTCCTTTTCTTCGTCCTGGCCGCCGCCATCAAAAGTCAGGATACGCAGGGGGTAGTTGAAATGGTACCTGCCGATATTGAATTCCTTGATGTCTTCCTGGGTATCGGGCTTCTGGTTCGTGCTGCGTTTGAGGATAGCCTGGATGCGCAGCAACAGTTCTTCGGAATTAAAAGGCTTGGTGATGTAGTCATCCGCCCCAATCTTGAAGCCCTTGAGGACATCTTCCTTGATGCCCCTGGCCGTGAGAAAAATGATGGGCATGGCAGTATCTTTTTCCCGGATATCGGCCGCCAGGGTGAAGCCATCTTTTTTGGGCATCATGACATCAAAAATGCACAGATCGAACTCGCCGCGATGGTAGGCGTCCAACCCTTGCTCGCCATCTACGGCCAGCGTTACATCGTAATCATTCATTTCCAAATAAGAGCGCAAGACGTCGCCAAAATTCTGATCATCTTCTACTAGGAGAATTTTATTTGCCATACATTAACGGGTGTTTGCTAAGTCTTTGAGAAAATAATTAAAAGGCCATTGCTGGTGATTTTAAGTCATTACTAACCTGCCATCATCCTGCCGGCGGGGAAAAGAAAGCACAAAATCACTTCCTTTATCCAATTCACTTCTAACCTCCACTGTTCCTCGGTGCGCATCCATAATAGCTTTGACGTAGCTAAGGCCCAATCCGAATCCTTTCACGTCGTGGAGGTCGCCAGTGTGCACGCGGTAGAATTTATCGAAAATATGCTTGCGGGCTTCCTTGCTCATCCCCATCCCTTCATCGCTAACCACCACCTGCACGCCGTCTTTCAGGTCGCTGGTGGTAACCGTAATGTGGGGTACATTGGGCGAATACTTATTGGCATTGTCCAGTAGGTTATTCACCACATTGGAAATATGCGTCAAATCACCCTGTACAATCGGGTTGGTTGCTCGGAGTACGACAGTTGCTGTTCCCTGTCGGGGTTCCACCTGCAAGCCGATATTTTCTACCGCCCGGGAGATCACGTCGTGCAAATCAACTTCGGCCAATCGGAGCTTGGATTCCTCGCGATCGATTTGGGCCATTTGCAAAACTTTTTCAACCTGACTATTCATACGTTTATTTTCCTGTTTTATTATGTTGGCAAAGCGTTCTACCTTAGATATGTCACCTGAAATACGCGGATTGGTAATACTATCGGCCGCCAGGGAGATGGTCGCTATGGGTGTTTTGAATTCGTGGGTCATGTTGTTGATAAAGTCCGTCTTCATCTCAGATAACCGCTTCTGGTGAAAAATCACCCATACCGTATAACCAAAACACGCCAGAATGAGGGCCGCAAACAGAAAGGTGCCCAAGAAACTGGGCAGCAGCGCACTCCACATCACCCGCGATTTCTCGGGGAAAAATATTTTTAGCTTACCCGCAGCTTCGCCCTGGTCATTTTCGAAAAGGGTCACGCTGTAATCCGTAAGTGACAAATTGGAATACCCCGGCTGGGGCTGTGTACGCGGCTGCACATTGTCTGCTACGTAATAACCATCGTGGATAATAAAAGCCTGGCGATCTTCGCTGAAAACACCAAACTCGTAATTGGTTTTTATGGCGTGGTTCTGCAACTCCTGCTTCAACACCTGTGCCAAAATAGCCGCATCAATCCGCTCTTCCAACGGGCTGTACACGTTGACCAGGTCGTAAGAAGTAATCCCCGTGACGGGAATAGACATCCCCCCGTTGCCGTCGCCCCCTAACCCCACCACCGCCTCCGACGGTACGTAGTCGACCGAATAACCATTGATCACCAACATCGCATCTTTGGAGGTGGCCGTTTTCTCTATTCTTTCAGCTACCGCACTGAGCGCATTCTGGACATTTTTATCAAAAGCATCCTCGTTGGCCCGTATCGACGTCAAAATCAAGTCCGTCTGCAAGGCAACCACGCCTATGACAGCCATGCTCATCACGCCAATAATCAACCAAATAACTCGCTTATTCATATCGGTTTTATAACGCAATCAAGGTATATAAAGTTAAAGGATTTAGCCGCAGCACACCTTACTTTAACGGATATTTAAGAGAAGGTGTTCGAAGTCGGAAGTCGGAGGTTTTCGAAGTCGGAAGTCGGAAATGGGAAGTGGGAAATTTTAGACCGTGTAAAAGGGAAAAAAGTGTAAAAGTGTAAAAGAGGGGGAGGGGAACCTTGACCTTGCTCCGCCATTGGGCCGATCGATTTTTCGGCCGTGCCGGCGTGTGATCGTTCCCAACAACTTACGACGGTCCAAAGTCCTCCTCTGGAGGAGGTGGCACGCCCAGGCGTGCGCGGAGGAGGAAAGGCGATTCGAAATCGGAGTCGGAAGGGTAGCACCGTAAAACGTATTCACGCATCTTTACGTTGGAGGGTAAACTCAGCCCCAGTAATCAAGGGATCGCGCGCGTCTGAGCGGGCGGGCCTTCTCCTTCAGGAGACCGCTTGCGCAGCCTGCCACGTCTGCCAGCGCGGGCGCGGGAAGACGACACGGGAAGTCAGCGCTCAAAGCCACTGACTTCCCGCGTCCTCCTGCTAATTCAACTGAAAGCGCACCACCACCCCGCCGGAGGCATCCGTACGCGGGAAGCCGGCCGAGGTTTTAGGAATGGTCCGGCGGTAGTCGAGGAACAAGCGCAGCGACAGGCTCTTGTTCAGCTGGTACTCGGCCGAAGGCGACAAACTCACCGTTAAAGAACCGCGGGTCGGCTCGAAAATATTTTGATCCAATTTCTGGGCTACCGTGATGTCATCGCGGTAGCTGAAATTAAACTGCAGGTCTAAATCTTGCGTACTCAGGCGGCCACCACTCGAACCTTGCCGCCCGCGTTGGGGCGCCGTTGGTGGTGCTGCCGCAGCCGGTTTCTTGCCCTTGTTTTTGTTGCCGCCCAGGAAGCCGATCTGTACGCCCCGCAAAATGTAACCAAAGCCAGTGACCACTTCCGAGGTGCGGGTTTCACTCAGCAATTTGCTGGTCACACTCAGCGCCAGTGCCCGCGACTGCTTGTAGTCGAAGTTGATCGACATGCCGTTCTGGAACTGCATGTCTACGGCAAATAAGGGGGCAAAGTTCTCCTGAATGGTAATGTCCGGAATTTCAATGCGCGGGTAGAAATTGTAGAAAACCGTATCCCGGCCCTGCGCCACCGGATCCTCCCGCGTAGCCAGGTAATCCAGGCTGGTGCGGAAGTTGCTGATGGTGAACGTCGACTTGTAGCCGTGGGTGATGTTGAAGCTCGAGAATATTTTCTGGAACGCCTTCAACTTGGACAAGCCGTTGTAGGTCAGTCGCCAGTTGGGCTTCCACCCGGTATTGAACGGATCCAGATCGATGGTGCCCGGGTCCTGCCCCGTGTAAGCCGCAATAAAGGCGGGCAGGAGCACATCCTGCTGGTTGCGGCCGAAGCCGGAGGTATAGCCTTCGCGGGCCTGTTCGGGGTCTTCGTGCAAGCCCGAACCCAACCGCTGGGAAACGATCGGCCGGTAATCCTGGAAGGTCTGGAACAGGCTTTGAATTTCTTCGGTACTGCTCTTGAACAAGGTCGACAGGGCATTGTACGATACCGTCAGCTGCCCGCCGTAGGTGGGTACCCGGTGCTGGTAGCCGCCGACATTCTCTTTATCAAAGATTTTGAAACTCTCCGTGTAATTCTCCGTAAACGACCGGTTCCCTTCAATCTCCAGGCGGAAGTCCTGGAACGGTTCTATCGTCAGTCGGCCTTCGTAGTTCTGTGAATATTCCTGCACCACGTCCTGGTTCATGAAGACGTTATCCGTGATCCAGTTGCGGTTTTCGTACAGCCAGTCATTGGCCACGGGGTTACCGGCATTGGCTGCCGCCCGATCCTCGTCGGTCAGCTGGCGGATATTGGGCTGTAGCCCCGCCACAAAGCCCCACCCCGGCGCACCGAAGCCCGAGGAAAGCCCCATCAGGGAGGTCTGCGGCAGGAAGCCAGGCACCACCGTACGCAGTTGTTCCGAGTAGGTGAAGCGCCCCTTACGCACCAGCATCAGCGCCCGCACCATGGCCCGGATGCCCGGATTCACGTCATCATCGCGCCTGGCCTTCTTATCGGTTTCTACCGGTTCTTCCCCGGTATCTTTCGTGCGCCCCCCCGTATTGGCGGGTGCCCGGCCGCGACGCACGGGCCGGTTGTATTTTTTCAGAAAAGGAATCTGATCGTAGAACTTGTCGAAATTCAAGTCGGCATTCACCTGGCGGTTCTGGCGGTTCTGGATCACGTTGCCCAGGCTGTCCACGTTCAGCGCGGCCGCATTCCAGGTGTAACCTCCCTGGTACTGTGCCCGTACCTGTACCCAGTCCATGTAGGGCAGGTAGCGGATAGGCAGGGTATACGACAAACTCACGTTGTGATCGTAGAGTTTGGGTCGGCCCAGTTTGCGAATATTGGTCCAGATGCTGTCGCGCCGAATGCGGTCGCGGTTCTGGATATTGGGATCTTCCAGGAGGGTAATTTCGTCGGGTTCATCCACCACGGAATTGATGCTGGCGTTGAAGTTGAACTTCAGCGAGCGGGTAAAGTCCCAGTTCAGGTCGTAGGTCCGGTTCCACAGGAAACGCTTGTTGAAAAAGGTATTAAACCGTTCATCTACCCCCGAGAAACGGTACTGCGTTTGGGCAAACTGCCGGTCCATGACCGTGCTGAACGAGAAGGAATTCGGCAAGGGGTTGAAATTGAACTCCTTGAGCAACCGCAGCTGCTTGCTTTCTATTCCCTTGAATGGCTCAATGTAGTTGGTCGGTCGGCTGTAGGAATAATCAAAACCACCGGTGTACTCCTCGCGGGTATCCTGTTGGATGAGCGGATCACTGCGATCGGTTTTGGTATAGCCATAGGTAGCGCTAAAGTTTTCAATATCCCAGGGCATGGGTTTGTCATCGCCGCCGCCCGTGCGTTCTTTCCTGACGTTGGTGAAGTTATAGGTGACAATGTCGGTCACCTCCTGCGCCTGGTTGCGGATGGAGTCGCGTTCGGTCACCGTTTCCGTAGCCGCCAATTTATCTTTCAGGCGAATATCCAGGTCGTAAGGGTCAAATTCTGGTGTACTCGTCAGGTTGGAGCGCTGGGCGTAGAAAGGTACGCGGACGCCCCATTTCTCGGGAAGGAACTTGTCCAGCGCCAGGTTGGTGGCAAAATCGTAGCCCATAATTTTTTCCCGGCTGCGTTCCTGCACCCCGTTGTCGAGGGCGCCGAATCCGATGCTGCTGTAATTGCCCGCAACGGTAACGGAGCCCAGGTCGGCCAATTGCATATCCACCCGCCCCAGGGCAGCTACTCCGCCTTTTTCGTTGAGGCCCGTCAGGCGCAACTCGTTGGCCCAAACTTCGACGTTGTACGATAGACCTTCCGTCTGGTTGGCCTGCTTCGGATTGCGCACCCCGATCATCAACACCTTCACAAAGCCGAGGTTGGGATTGCCCTTGACCTTGATGGTGTGCAGGGCCGCCGAATTTCCTTCGGGGGTGTAGGACTGGGCGTATTCTTCAATTTCGCTGAAGTTGATGTCGTTGCGCGCCACCTTGAGGTTTTTGAGCACTTCGAGGGGGAAGTCGAACTGGTTTTCCGCCCGCCAAACTTCTGCCTTGTAGCGCGTGGAGTTGGCATTCAGGGTATCCACCAACGATTCCCGCGATATTTTCAAGGGTATTTCGTATTCGTAGTAATTGTTCTGGAAGTCACTACCCAGGCGGATGAACATGCTCAACGCATCATCCGGCACGGGCTCGCCACCGCGTTCCTCGGCGTGGACAAACATTTGCATCTTCTCGTAGAGGCGCATGTCCATTTCGGTGTACTTGAACACTCCTTTGGCGTTGCCTTCACACAACTGGTCGAGGCGCAGGGCCAGCGACTGTTCGTTCTGCAGCGTATTGAAAACGCCGAGCGACTGCTCGCGCTGAATGCCCGCGGGCAGGGTATAGTTGAACGGCATCTTACTGCTGTTCTCTTCGATATTGACGGCATCAACCTGGAAGTTTTCGCCGTCCAGCGAACAGACGGTATTCACCCCCGGTTCGTTCAAATTCTGGGTATAGGTTCGCCACTGGTTGCGCACGAGTTCCAGGCTGGCAAAACGCAGGGTTACCGGCGCCTCAAAATCCTTGAGGTACATGCGCATAAAACGAATGGAGCGGAAGTCGGTGATTCCACCAATACTCTTTTTCGTGGGGCCATTCAGCGGAATCCGGTAGCGGTACCAAATCCGGCCGGTATTGCCTGCTTCGGGGCCATCTACGCGGCGGTCGGTGATGTAAGGGCTGCTGGCGACGTCGATCTCCCGGGGATTCAGGGGGTCGGCCTTGATGGGAATAGCGTATTCAAAGTAAGCCTCGGTTTCGTTCAGGGTATTATCGCGATCCAGGTCTTCGGCGTCCGGTACGTTGGTACCCGACTGGCGCAACTGCGTACCCTGGTTAGCGCCCGAGTTACCCTGGGTGTTGTTGAACCCGCGGTACCGGGTTTTCAGGGGGTCGGAACTACCGAATCCATCGGCGTAAAAGCGAAAGTTGTCATTGGATACATCATCGCGGATCTGGGCACCGACCTGGGGATTCAGGGCATTGATGGTATTCCAGTAGCCGGAGAAAAAGGACAATTCCTGGTCGTCCGACAAGCCATCCAAACCGACGTCCTGCAGTTCGCGGGTCTCCGGATCGTTGTCGAAGGCGCGGGTAATCTGTTGCCCTACCGGCACCCGGCCCCAGACGGTTTCGTTGACCGGCCGTCGTTCGTTGGCGGGCCCGGGCAATCCGTTTTCGAAGAATCGGCGGGAATCCTTGAGGATATCTTCCGAGACATTACCAAAATTGAGGTAGAGGGTACCTTCTTTCCGCTCGTAGTCGTCGGCAGCCTCAAAGGCGTTCGTTTCGGAAAGGAAAGGAGAAAGCATCCAAAATTCCACAAATTCAATGTTGGAGGTCTGGAAGTCATTGGTCGTGATGGCGCGCATAATGCCGCCCCAGCGGGTCGCTGGGTCGTTCAGTTGCACGGGAGACAAGGTATCGGTCGAGTTCAGCTGTACCCCCCGGGTGAGGCCACTGATACCGCCCGGTACGTCAAAGTTGTAGGGACCTCTTTCATTGGGATAGTAGGCCAGGTCGAAAACCTGGATATCCGCCCGTTGGTTGGGCTGGATATTGCGGTTGGGAAACACCTCGGTTTGGGGCACCAAACTGGTGTAGACATTGCTGTTGTCACTGCTGATCCGGGCGAGCGGGTCGATGCGGTACCAGTTCAGCAAGGCGCGGTTGGCACCACTGGATAACCCGTCGGCCGTAGCTTCGGGAAAGCGGAGGGGAACGCCCTGCGGCACGCTGGAGATGAACCACTGGTTGGTGGGCTGGCGCAGGTCGATGGTGCTGGCGCTGCCCTCAAAGTCGTCGACGTAAACAATACCCGATTTGTCTTTGCGGCTCTGGTTGATGGCGCGGGCATGGCCGGGATCCAGGGCAGCTGCCTCGGCGCTGACGGAAATGGAAGAGGGAGCAGCCGTGCTGTAAAAAGGCAGCTTATCGACCAGTCGGGTCAGGAAGGGAGCATCCTTGCTCAGGTTGAAATCCAGCCCGTAGATGCGGTTGTTGATGGGGTCATCGCCGTAGTTGACCTTGGGGGTAAAGGGCCGCTCGAATAAGTTGAGGAATGTTGCCCCGATATTGATGTCCTTGCTGATCTCGTAGTCGGCACGCAAGCCCAGCATGGTCTTGTTTTGCAAACCAAAGACGGTGCTGTCTTCGAAAGACACATTGATGGGTACGCCCGAACTGAGGATGGCATCGTTCAGGATACGGAGGCGACCGGTGGAGTAATCGATTTCGTAATCTATGTTGGCGCGCAGCAACTGCCCGCCCGCCGTTACGCGCTCCGATCCCTGGGGAATATTGAAAGCGCCCAGCGATATCTCCGACGCAACCGATGATTTGTAGCTGCCCTTGATCACGTAGCGGTTCTTTTCGGGAAATTCGCGGGCCAGGAAGATCGTTTGATCGTACAACTCCTGGTACACAAAGGTGTCGCGCAGGGCCGGATCCGTAATCTGTTGGGCCAGAAAGCTCCCGAAAGGCTCCAGTACCGGGAAGATGATTCGTCCGTTGGTGGGGTTGATGGTCACGCCGGGGACAAAGTCGAAAACGCCGTCGGGCTGGGGGTCACCCTGCACGTTGAGGCGGTCCAGATTCAGCACCCGAATCAGGGGCTTACCGGCGAGCTCGCCGCGGGGCAAGAAGCGCTTCACCCCGCGTCCGGGATCTTCGTAAAACACATCCAGTCGGAAATCTTCCTGGTTCACCTGGTAGGCGCCGATGGAGTAGACGTTTTTCATCATCAGGTCCCAGGCGGGTACGTCCGTGCGCTGGGTCGTACTTTTCAACAACTTGGTGAACAGGACCTGGGAATTCTGGGTCGTATCGGTAGCCACGTCATCGGTATTCACCGCCATTTCGCCTACGCGAAAAACTTCGCCATTGTACTTGTACCGGTACGAAACGGCCAGCACCTGGTCGGGCTGCAGCGGGATATTCAGGGAGATGAAGCCGAGTTCGGAATTGACGGTATATTCCCGCTGATTGAGTTTGCGGGCCCGCACTTTTTCGAAATCGCGCGACTGGCGGAGGTTGAATTGCGAAGATTGCAGGATCGCCACCGCCCGGTCAATATTGCGGATATCTTCGTTGTTGATGACGCGGCGGTACAGGTCATTGGCGCCGTTTTCGGGCAGCGGCCGGCCGTCGCAAATTTCGCGGTAGCGGGGATCGGGCAGGGCCTGAATCACCCCTTCGGTGGTAAAGCGTTCGGGTTCGGCGAGGTCAGCAAAAGCTACAATGTCGCGGGCATCCTGTACTTCGTTCCGGTCGTTGGTGACCCACACTTCCAGGTTCTCCAGGTGGAAGAGCGTATTGATCTGGGGCAGGTTGCTGAGCGCGGGTTCGTAGGCGGCCCGGTTGTAGTGGGAGAGAAAAAAGTGCCGATTTTCGTCGTATTCATCCGACTTCACCTCGTATTCCGTCACCTGGCTTCCGCCCTGGATGGTAATATTTTCGTTTTCCGATTGCTGCTGAGAAGCAATAGCCGTCAGGCGCAGGTGACCAAACTGGAGTTCCGTCTTCAGACCAAACAGGCTCTGGGCGCCCTGAATCAGTTGTCCGCGCAGGGGCAGACTCACATTACCTGCTTCAATTTTCTTGAGGATGTCGTCTTCTCCAAAGGCATCGCTGTTGTAATCCAGTTTGATCTGGTTGTCGAAGTTGAACGTCGCCTGGGTATTGTAGTTGGTGGAGAGTTTCAGCTTTTCGCCAATCTGTCCGGTGACGTTCATCTGGATGGCCATGTCAAAATCGAAGCCGCCGTTGCGCTTCTGCCGCTGGGTGAGGATGGGGTTTTCCACGTACTGGTAATCGAAGCCAAAGGTGAGGTCGATACTTCCCTGAGGCTGGATGCTGATTTCGTTGCCACCAAAGAGGCGATCCAGCAGGCTGGATTGTACGTCGATACCCGCCAGGGGGTCGTCAATGCGCAGTCCGCTGCCCCTTTCAAAGCCGCCCAGTTGGTCGAAGTACCGCTTTTGGTCCCGCTTGCGCGTAATTTCCAGGTACTCGTCAAAAGAAATATAGGTAGGCGGGCGAAACAGGGTTTCTCCGATGCGTTCGGTCACGATGTACTGCCCCGTGACGGGGTCGTATTCTACGGTCTGCTCCACCGCCGAGGGGTCGGCCAGATCAAAGGGATTGACACTGGGGTCGGTGATAAAATCGTCGTAGCGATCCTCCAGCGGCGGCACGGTATCTAAAACAGCAGCTTGTACGTAGCGGGGCTGGTAGGGGTCGTCCAGTTTACGGTTTCCGCCCCAGGCACTTAACGTACCCAAAATCACCAACGTGAAGAAGATGCCTGAGAGTAGAAGTTGTTTAATCATTTTTTCTAGCTATTCGGTTCAAGCCGATTGTTCTTTCCTTAAACGAGCAGTGCCCACGATGTGGATAACTTGCCCAAAATTTAACATCGAAGCCGTTAACTAATTGCTCACGCCATTAGTTTGCCAATTCTCGCAGGGCTTGTTTGATCAATTGTTCGGCACTTGTAATGCTCCCTTGCTCGCGCAGTAGGCGGTTAAGGGCGCGTTGCACCTGAGGCCGGGCAAAACCCAGTGCCAGCAATGCAGATAACGCCTCTTCGCGCAGGGTATTGTCCTGGATGGTGCCAAGAATTGGCGTATCACCACTATCTTTCAAAACTTTGTCTTTCAAGTCCAGAATGATGCGTTTCGCCGTTTTTGGGCCCACCCCTTTGATGCGGTTAAAGGTCTCCACATCTTCCCCGATAATCGCCGACCGCAGCTGGTCGGGGGTCAGCGTGGAAAGCGCGATCTGCGCCGTTGCCGTACCCACCCCACTCACCGAAATGAGTAGCCGGAAAAGACTCCGCTCTGACTCTTCGACAAAACCGAAAAGCGTGTGCGCATCTTCCTTGATTTGCAGATGGGTCAGCAACTTTACCTGCTCCGCTTTTTCCAGTTGAGCGTAGGTGTGCAGACTGATGTGGATGTGGTAACCAATACCGCCAGCTTCAACAACAACAAATGTTGGATTCTTGAAGGTAAGGTTTCCTTTGATGTATGTAATCATGACTTGGGGCTTGGCTCCCGCGGGCAGTTTTTCTCAATTGTACCTACTGGCGCTGTGCCTGGGCACAAGATGAGAACGCATCACCTTCCGCCGGGGGCAAGTATCGGTAAATAACAGCTGGCAAAGGTAAGAAGAATAGCAGGGATTAGCTTAATTTCGTGGCAAAATAGCACTTATGTATTGGAGAACAAGCGTTTCAGCATTGCTGGCCATCATCCTTTCCCTCCTGCTTTGGCAATGCCAGGGAACGGCTACCACTACCAATACGCCAACGGTTTTTGCTCGTTTTAACATCCGCTACCTCGCTGAAGACCAGCAGTTGCGGGGCCAGGCCGAATTGTTTTCCGGCGACTCCAGCAGTGTGGCCCAACCCCTCGCCATCGTTGGCGGGGTTGCATTTCTGGGCAGCGGCACCCAGGAAAAACGCCTGCCAGGAGCGATCCGTTACGAGAGCACCCTGCGGGTTCCCTACTTATCGCCCACGAATTTTAGCTTCCAACTGCCCCAGCGCGAAGCCCTCACCCAGGTGCAACTGGACATGGCTGGGCTAGACAACTTCGAGGTCATGCAAGCCAGCAAAGCCCAAGGGTTACGGCTCCGGGTGAAAGGCGGTCTCGAAGCCGGCGAATCGTTGCTCCTCCTCTTTACCGACCCCAACCAGGAAGCACGCACCATTGTTCGGCCCGGGCCCCTCAACCAGGAAGGCCTCTTTATCCCACCCGATGCACTGCTCCATTTTATCCCCGGGGCCTACCGGGTATACCTGGTAAAAAGCAAGGAAACCGAAGTGACAATTGACAACTTCCACTACCAGGCCAGCGTAGAATACTATACCCAGGAGCAGGTGTTTAACCTGGTTGATTAGCAGCTGCTGAGTTGAGGCCATAAAAAAAGCCCCTTCTCAAGAGAAGAGGCCATCCCAAAAACCGATTTAAGAATACACTTGAAAACGGTTCTTGTGAATCACATACAATCCAATCGCCTTATCAAAATTCTTTTACGCAAGCCCAGCGGTAAGGTTGCGTATGTATTGTCTTTTTTCTTATAATTTTATAAAAAAACTCCAGTCAGGCAATTAATCCAACCTAAGGATGAATTAATCCCCTAACCAGAGCCTGGTACTTTGCCAAGAACCAGGATTAGAACACTATTTAACCGTTTTCTTTTCTCTTTTCTGCCAGCGTTGTTTGGTCGGCTTGCCCGGCAGGGCTATCGTATTCTTCTTATAACCTTTGTGTTCAAGGATCGTGCCAATAATTAAAATGACCCGTTACCCCTGCATCAGGATAACGGGTCATTACTGCTCCGCAGCTGGTTAGTCAGCAACTAGTTGTTCTGACCATTCTTTTTCTTATCGCGCTTCTTCAGCGTCACTGCAACGGTGAGTTCGTGCGAACCCGTGTTGTACTTCTGAAAACGCTGGAAGGACACGTCGTACGAGTAAAAAAGATTAAAATTGGTGAGCTTGGTTCCCAACAGAATCCCCATGGCCCCCAGGCCCGCCCGGTAAGACAAGCCCGCAATCAACTGCTCATCCAGAAAGCCTGCTTTCAGGTTCAGGTCCATTTGGAATGGCGCATTTCTGATCTGGCGCATCATAATCGAGGGCTCCAGGGTAACTTTTTGGTCGGTCATTTCAAAACGGTGGCCCAGGTTGAACGTATAATGGCTGAAGAAAGACTCCGAACTGTTGACTCCCGCAATATTGGACAAGCGGCTGCTCACCAGGTTGTTGAAAGTCATTCCCCCGAACGTATTTTTTCGATACGTACCGTAAATACCTACCGCTGCATCAAACTGCCCTTTGCCATTGAGCAACTCCTCGAGAACACCGTCGGCTGGATCGTAAAAAGGGCTACTCGTAATGTCGCCATCTATCCTCATTTGCTGAAATTCGGTATAGAAACCAAAAGCCAGCTTCCAGTCTTCGTTGATGGGGTAGCGGAAGGCGTAGTCCAACTGCAATTTGCTGCGGCTCAACTGGGCGGCCTTTTCCGAGAAAACCCCAATTCCAAGCCCGAAAGTGCGTCCCAAAGGACCATTGTAACGCGCCGAAAACGTACGTGGTGCATCGACAAAACCCGTCCACTGGGTGCGGACATTGAATTGCAGGTTGTAGGTGTCATTGAATCCGGCGGCAGCTGGATTAACGAGGATGGGGCTGACGATGTAGTGCATGTAAACCGCTTCGTCCTGGGCCCGCAACACGACCTGAGCCACGAAGACCAGACCGGTAAGGAGTATTAATTTTTTCATTGTGGGAAGCTTTTCAGTTTTGGGATAATGTTCTTGGGTGGAATGGTAGCCGGAAGGGAAGCCTATCCCTTCCGGCATTTTATTAGCTTAGCGGTCGCGGACAATCGTTAAAGACCCGCGCAATTGATTCATTTCGCCATTATTGCTCGTGTAATCCAGTACCCAGTAATAGGGCCCTTCCGGTAAATCGTCACCATTCTGGGAAGTACCTTCCCAGGTATTGTCGTAGTTGTCAGTTTCAAAAACCAATTGCCCCCACCGGTTGTAAATTTCCAGGTGGTTGTCCTGGTACTGATCGGTCAGACAGAAGATGATGAACTCGTCATTGGAACCGTTGCCATCGGGTGTAATCACCACCCGCTCCTCGAAACAATCGAATTGCTTGTTGTCCACCACCCCGGAAACCACCGCCGACGTACAACCATTGTCATCCGTCACCACCAGGAAGTAGGTACCAAAACACAGGTTGGGTACCGTGGCCTGACTGGGGTTGCCAGGAATGTTCATCCAGTCGTAGTTATAAGGTGCATTACCACCCAGGACTACGGCATTCACCACTCCGTCACAATTTTCAGAATCGGTTTGGGGTTCCGTCGTTACGGTCACGATCAGCGGTATAGCCGCTTCAATGACGTAGTTTTCCACTACGCTACAATTGTTGGAGTCGGTCACCGTAATGGTATAAGTCCCGGCTGACAGGTTGGCCAACTGCGGCCCCTGGGTGTTGTTCACCGACCACTGGTAGGTGCTGAACGAACCCGTGCCACCGGTAGCTGTCACAAGAATCTGACCATTGCTGCTATCGTCACAACCGATGCCCGAAATTACCGCTGACAAAGCTATTGGGTCCGGCGCCGTCAGGCTGACATTGGCCGAATCCAGGCACATAAAGTTATCCACGATGAACACCGTATAATCGCCCGGAGCAGCATTGTTGAGGGTGCTGTTCATACCAACCAACTGGCCATTGCGCTCCCATTCGTAAGTGAAGGAAGTTGATGCCCCACTGTTGTTGACACTAGCCATCAATTGGCCATTTGCTGCGTCAAAACACGGTACCCCACTTACGACTGCTGCCGTAGCGTTGAAGTTGGACTGGGTGCTGATAGTGTACTCCCGTACCAGCGGTGCGCCGGTAGCATCGGTGATGACCACGAAATAAATACCCGGTGCCAGATTCTCTACCGTAGCCACTTCGGCAATGGTGTCGGGGCTGCCGGCCATGGTCCACACGAACGTATAAGGCGCCGTTCCCCCACCAGCGGTAGCGGTAATGGCGCCGTCGGTACTATCCTGACAACCTGCGTTGACAATGGTCGCTTGTTCCGTCAGGGTACCGATGGTATAACTGACGGGGAGTGAACACCCGTTCTCGTCCCGGATAACACCCGTAACGATTCCACCACTGAGCTGGTTGAGTACCCGGCCAGTGCCCAGGTTGCCGTCCCAGGTGACCGTGGGTATACCCGTACCCCCCGTAATGGTGAGGAATACACTACCGGAACCGCCGGCATCTTCGGTATCGTTGACCAGGATGGCCTCCACGGCCAAAGGTGCAGGATCGGCAATGGTAAAACTATTGCTCAGCATGGAGCCTTGTCCGTCTTGTACCGTAATATTGTAATCACCCGCGGGGAGGTTGCAAATTTCTACTTGTCCGCCCACCGCCGGGAAGTTGCCAACACCTGCTACCGTTACGGTATAGGGTATGGCACCACCACCCACTGCTATGGACACACAGCCATCGGTATCACCCGGGCAGGAAACCGAACCGGCAACCACCTGGTTGAACACCAGCGCTGCCGGTGTTACGAAAAAGCACGACTCCGACGTACAACCTGCGGCATCCGTTACCGTTACGCAGTAGTTGCCGGATACCAGGTTGTTGAGATCCTGCGTCATCAAGGTATTGTTCCACCGGTAGGTGAAAGGTGCTGATCCACCACTGACCATCAGGTCAACGGTTCCATCTGCCGCGGTTACCACCCCGGTTACCGTTCCCGTAAGGACAATTGGCGCAAAGACATCCACCACGAAATCGGCAGAAATCGACGTATTGGCACACGCATCCCGGACCACCACCCGGTAATTGCCGGGAGCCAGCCCCGTGACGTCCTGCGCCTGGCTGAAGTTCATCAGGCCCGTAGATGTATTGGACCACTGGTAGGTGATGTTGCTACAGCTACCGCCCGCCACCGAAATGTCGATCGCTCCATTGGAACCATCCGAACAAGACTTGGTGATGAAGAAGGATGATAAGCGCAGCACGTCGTACTGGTCAAAACAAGTCGTCGATGAACAACCGAAAGCGTCGGTCACCAGCACGCAGTATTCGCCGGTAAGGACGATGTTGTTCGGATCTTGTCCGCCAAAGGTGTAGCCATTGGGGCCGGTCCAGGCATAAGTGAAGCCTGGGCTACCACCCGCCACACTTAGATTGATGTTGCCGGGCATGCCGCCGCCCGGAATCAGCCCTACGGAACCCGTCAGGACAATCGGACCAGCCAGTGCATTGATTTGAATGTTGACCAACGGCTGGGTACAGCCGTTGCTGTCGGTGATGGTGACGCTGTAAGTGCCGGCTGGCAGGTTATTCTGGGTGGTCACGTTGTCGGGTAAGCTACCACTCCAGTCGTAACTGTAGGTATTGCCAGCTGATGGCGTACCGCCGCTGGCGCTGATGGTAATACTACCCGTGCTTTCGCCTGCACACAAAATATTGGTGATGTTGGTGATGGCGCCCGTCAGGGCTGGTGGGGAAGTCACGTTGTAGGTTCCGGTTGCCGTCTGGCTGGTTTGGGTATCGGTTACCGTTACCGTGGTGGTCACCGGCCCGAGGTTCGTCACACTGGCCGTCGTGGGGTTGCCCGGCAAAGACCAACGGTAAGTGTAGTTACCCGAACCGTTAACCATGGTCACGATGGTAATCGATCCCGTAGACTGATTTCTACACGTCAGGTTGACGACATCCACCTGACCGATCATCAGGGGCAGTACGGATGTACACGTTACTTGTCCGGTACCGCCGGCGTAAGCCACGGCATTGTTTCCGCTATCGGTGATGGCAATCGCCGTAGGCGTGCCACCAATGGTAACCGTAGTGGCGTTGTTGGTTATTTTATTGAAGCAAAGTGAAAACAGCACCTGGTTGGGTGCCAGGCTGACACCACCACTTCCCGAATTGGTCCACTGGAAAGTGATCACACCAGGCATCGGGCTATTGAACGATCCCGCTACCAAACCTGGCAAACTGGCGTTCAAATTGTTCACCTGCGTAAAACTCAGATCTGCTGCGTTGTAGGTGATACTGAATTGAGCACTGCGGATGAAGGTAAAGGCCGATGCCGTGAAGTTCATACAGAAATTATTCCCCGCACAGGCTTCTACCGTAGCCAGGCTACCGGCAAACGTTCCCGGAGGGTCGCCCATGCCGCCCACCGTAATCCGACCATTCCTGCTGTTGAAGGGTACCGTCATCTCGTTGCCATCCACTATCTCAATCGGTGTGGGCGTACCCGAGAAGCTAATCGTCGTCGTCGTGGTAGTCACTACCGTAAAGCACAGTTCGGCAATCACCGTTCCGTTGGGCAGGGTCACGCCCGTGGCGTTGG
>Ga0213861_10001357_pt1 | contig 21576 bp, 15 predicted proteins | sample PICome_4_FD_160110 | JGI IMG/M metagenome (GOLD analysis project Ga0213861, IMG submission 160110) | Coastal seawater microbial communities near Pivers Island, North Carolina, United States - PICO131 | ecosystem: Environmental > Aquatic > Marine > Coastal | place: USA: North Carolina... | reverse complement strand
TACAAGACGTACCAAACAACATCTTATATGTAACAGGCGTTAGAGGCAATTTCGTGTTGGGTGAGACCATCACTGGGGACAGCGGTCTGAGTGCTGTTATAAATAATATAACAGAACCAGAACTGGATAAAAACACTGGTGAAATTCTTTATATAGAAACAACAGAACAGATATCACGATCATCGAGTCAAACAGAGACTCTGAAGATTGTAACAAACTTTTAAGAGGGTTAAATGAGTCTTACAACTAATTTTGACGTAACGCCATACTTCGACGATTACAACGAAGATAAAAATTTTCACAGAGTTCTCTTTAAGGCTGGATATGCTGTTCAGGCGAGGGAGTTAACACAACTTCAAACGATCCTACAAGATCAGATTGCAAGATTTGGTGAAAACGTCATCAAAGAGGGTTCAATCGTAAAGGGCGGTAACTTCGTAGAAATCAACCCACTACCTTACATTAAGATTGAAGATTCTATCCTCCCAGATGGTGAGACAACACCACTCCTTAACCCAGATTTATCATCATTCATAGGTAAATACGTCAAAGGTGTCAACACAGGTATCAAAGCGATCATCATTGAAATCGCTAACGGTACGCAGACAGATTTGACCGAAACAAAAACACTGTTTCTGAAATACCTGAATAACGCACAGAACCCAGATGGCACAAACAAGAGTACCTTAAACCCAGGTGAATCTTTTGAAATCTATACCGATATCAACCTAACCACTAAAGAATATACAGGAACTATTCTAGGTGGTTCAGAATCAGTTGGTAACGGATATGGCGTTCGATGTGGTAACGGTATCATTTTCCAAAAAGGTCACTTCACTCGTTTTGAAGACGACCTAACAATTGTTTCTAGATACACAACAACTCCTACAAACGTTGTTGTTGGATTTAGAACTTACGAAGATATCGTAACTGCTGACGAAGACGAAACACTATTCGACAACGCATCGGGGTTTGATAACGAGAACGCACCAGGTGCTGATAGATTAAGACTACAACCTTCTCTTGTGACTCTCACAATCGATGAAGCTAAATCCGATCCAAATTTCTTCTCTATCCAAGAATACCAACAAGGTAAGGTTGTTCGTCGTAGACTTACAACTCAGTACAATGGTATTGAGAAAATGGTTGAACAGAGAACCTACGAAGAATCTGGAAACTATGCTGTCAACGATTTCAAAATCAAAATGGAAGAACACACTTCCAACGACGAACTAGTATCTGTTAATATCTCTCCAGGTATCGCTTACGTTGAAGGCAAACGTGTGGAACTAGTTGGTAACTACAACTACGACATTCCAAAATCTGGTGAAACAGATATTAAAGAAGTCGTAGGTCAAGACGTTTCGACTACTTACGGTCATTATGTATTGACAGCAGACAACCCATTACTAATCGATTTTGATGCAGAAAATCTAGAAAAAATCTACTTCCACGATTCTACTGGACAGGCAGCAACTGCTAATATCCGCAACATAACAAAAGACGGCGACAAGTATAGAATTTACTTCTTCAATTTACAAGTTGAAAATGGAAAACTATTCAGCGATGTAACGAGTGTTAGAAGTGCAACTCCTAACACTGCGAACGCCACTCTAGATTCGTCTACGATTTATGATTACAATTTCAGATCACTAGTTTTTCCAATCGGTAAAGACTTTATCAGCACTGTAGAATCTGGATCAGGCGCTTCGACTTACATGTTTAGAGGTAGTCAGACTATCCTAACCAACACCAACAATCAGGTAACCGTCACACTAGGTAGTGCGGAAAACTTCATCTACAACGATGGAACACTTACTGGCGACCAAGTGGAAGAGTTTGTTGTTATCAATAGAAGTCTAAACGAACCAGTTATAGTATCATCTATCGTACAAAACAGTTCACAGTCTGTAACAATTTATGGATCGAATATCAGTTCTAGTCAAAACATTGTTGTTTACTACAATACAAAATTGAATAACATCACATTGAATTCAAAAGAACTTCAATCGTATCGTGCATCGATTCCTCTATCTACATACCCAGGAACAAACCAAGCATGGTCACTCGGTGTTCCAGACGGTTGGAAATTGGAATGGGTTGAACATGACGGTACTGACGTTACTGATAACTTTACTCTTGACAGTGGACAAAAAGACTCTTACTATGGTTTTGCTAAAATCATTAACAAATCTTCAACCACCTACTCTTCTGGTACACTAGAAGTAGCATTCTATTCGTTTACTCACACACTAGAAGGTTCTTTCTTTACTGTAGATAGTTATCCAGTGGGCAATGTATCATACACTGACCCTAGCACGGGTCTATTCAAGACATTTGCTCTAGAAGATATCTCAGTACACAAAACAGAATCTGGTAGAGTTCGATATCTACGAGACCAAATCGATTGTCGACCATCGACAACTCCTGTTATGAGTAACGTTCAACAACAGATAGGATACAAATCATATACTGTTGATTCCGAACCAACTCTTGCATTTGATGGTTCTAGTATGAACATCCCTGCTGTAAACCAATACACAGAGATTAACTACTCATACAACATTGGTAGATACGACCGTCTTATCATTGACGAAAGAGGCGAATTTGAAGTTCTAACAGGTGTTGCTTCAGAAGACCCATATGTTCCAAGTGAACCTAAGAAGGGAATGACACTCGCTGTTCTTAAACTCCCACCATACCCATGTATCCCAATGTCAGTTGCGAAACGTGCTGGTAAAACCAATTACGGTATCTCTATTGTTCCAGTAAAGAACAAGAGATATACCATGAAAGACATTAGTAAGATTGAATCAAGAATTAAAACACTTGAATACTTCACATCTCTAAGTCTTCTAGAAAAACAAACAAAAGACCTCATCATCACCGATGGTCAAGGTACAGACAGATTTAAAAACGGTATTCTGGTTGACAACTTCCAGAACTTAGCGATTGGTAACACAACTAGCCCAGAATTCTCTGCCGCAGTTGATCCTTCGTTCAAAGAACTAATGCCACGTTTCCGTTCTTATCCAGTATCATTCAAGGTCCTAAGTGGTATCAACATCCATGACACAGGTATTGCTGCAACATTGGCGAAAGATGATGTGACTATCATTGATCAGCCTTATGCAACAAACACGAAGTCGTGTACCACAGACTTCTACAAGTACGAAGGTGCGATGATCATCTACCCAGAACACGATTCTGTACCAGATGTTACAAGAGCGCCTGATATCAATATCGAAATCGACTTGGCAACTCCTTTCATCGAATTCACTGAATTACTTTCTGAATTCGTTCCTCTACAGAACGTCTCTCAAGAAGTTGTCGCTTCCACTGTATCACGTAGTGGTGGTTTCCTAGGGTGGGGACGTACCACATCAACAACTGAAACAGTTCAAGTAACAACCGACACTCTTCAGATATCTGAAGGGCAAACCGAAACACAGGGTCTTGGTGACTTCGTAACTGATCTTCAGTTTGAACCATACATGCGTGGTCGTGATATCGAAGTTTATATCACAGGTCTGAAACCAAACACTCGTATGTACTTCTACTTTGATGGCAAATCGGTTGATCAGTATATGACAACGGGTACGGTAGTAACTTCTAATGACGGAAGTACTTACGTTGCGAAGACTGGTAGTGCAGGTGCAGATTCTATCATCACTTCCGATGAGGGGAAACTAGCTGCTGTATTCGAACTGCCAAGTGAAACATTCTTTGTCGGTGATAGATTGTTAGAATGTTTTGACTCTCCAATATACGAAGACCGTCTGAATTCTACAACATATGCTTCAAGAAACTATAGTGCATTCAACTTCTCTATTGAGAAGACTGGTATGACTGTTTCCACACGTATGCCAAGAATGGAAATCGATACTCAGATAACTTCCTTCGAAAGAACACGTAGAAGAGGTGGTTCTGACCCAATCGCACAGACGTTCATCATTGATAAAGATCAGTCGAATGACACATCTGTTATGTTGACAGAAGTTTCACTATACTTTTCGAGAAAGTCTTCTAGTGGTAACGGTGCAACACTTGCAATCGTAGAGACTATGAATGGTTATCCTACAGGTAAAGTAATTCCATTCTCGCAAGTACACAAAACCGCAGACGAAGTTGCAGTCAGTGAAACATCAGGCAACGCAGAAACAATATTCACATTTGAAGCTCCAGTTGCTATTACGACTGGTATCGAATACGCTCTCGTGATTGCTCCAGACGCAAACGACCCAGACTATAGAGTTTGGATTTCGACGACTGGTCTTTCGGATGTTGACACCGATGTTGCAGTAACACAAGACACTAACGCTGGTGTTCTATTCACATCGACAAACGCAAAAGCATGGACACCATATCAGAACGAGAACCTAAAGTTCAAGATCAGTCGTGCTAACTACACATCTACAACAGGTCAACTTGATCTAGTAACAAAAAATAACGAATTCTTTGAAATTTCTTCGGTAGGTGGAGATTTTACAATCGGTGAAGACATCATCTCCATTCTACAAACTCTTGGAACTAGTGGTGTTGTGTCAGGTAACAGATTGAAGATTGTTGTTAATTCTTGGACAAACCAACCAAGAGTTGGCGAGAAGGTTGCTCTGTCCTCTGGTACTTTTGAACCAATCATCCACACAGTTGTTGCGGTCAGTGCCACTGAAATAACTCTTGCATCTCCAGTTGTTAATCTGCTTACAGGTATCACTGTATCGAGAGTTGCTACTGGTAAAGTTGTGTATCAAACCAGAACAGAACCACAAAGACTTGTTCTTGAAAATTCTAATGCTGAATACATCACAGGCACAGGACCTAAAGTGTTCATCGAAGGTTATCAGATCATGGGTCTAAGATCAGGTACACTTGCTATACTTGATACTATTGTTAACCAAAAGGTTAGCTACATGCAACCATCTATCTTTAGAAGTAACTTCACTAAAACTTCTACAACAGCGGAGATTGTTCTACCTGCATTGGCTGCAAGAAACATTGCATTCAACACCAACAACTATATGACAGATGAAAATCTAACAATCGCAAGTAGAAGTAATGAAGTTGTAACAAACAACGACAGTACTACAAGAAACTTCAAACTTAGAGTTAATCTTTCAACCATCGATGATGTTAACAGTGACTTGGTTGCGACTTCGCCGTTGATCGACTATGATATCTCTAACATGCTTGTGTATGAATTCAAGATTAACAACGACGACACTAATGAAAAAACCTTTAGAGGCAATGCTGCATCTAAGTACATTTCTAGAACAGTCGAACTTAAAGATGGATTGGACGCAGAAGACTTAAAAGTATTCTTAACTGCTTATCGTCCATCGTCAAGTGAAATTGGTGTATATGCAAGGTTCCAATCGCAGTTTGATAACAGACCGTTCAACGAAATTGAATGGACAAAACTTGGAATCAAACCAGAAACGGACCTACGTTCTGCATCATCCAACAGATGGGACTTCGTAGAGTTGGAATATAGTCTACCAACAACAGAACCAAGCCCTACTGACGGTGGCGGTGCATGGTTAGACCTAACATCTAACACCATCCGTTACACAGACGAAAATGGTGCAGAATATAGTGACTATAAACTGTTTGCAATCAAAATTGTTCTTCTGTCTCCGAACATTTACGCAGTTCCTAGACTTAAAGACCTAAGAGCATTGGCACTGTCATGATGATAAAAACTGAAGATAAGAACTTCCACAGAGATGGTAATAGTTTCGCGCTCATAAATACAAATGAGCGCGAATACCAAAAGCACAAAGAACGTAAACAGCAAGCTCAGACCATAAAAAATGTCGAAAAGGATATCGAATCTTTAAAAAGAGACATTCAAGAAATCAAAGAGATACTGCTAGGAATGAATAGGTAAAAAGAATGACTATTTCAAATTTCTCATCATCAAATGAAGTGTCTGGAACCGATACGTTTCAGAGTTGGATCAACAAAACAAACAATCTGAGCGACTTAGTCGAAACTAGAATTGTTACTGCTTCAACATCTGGGACGGATACCACAACTGGTAACGTGAAGATTGCTGGTGAACTTACAGGTACGACTGTAAAGGTTACCACTTCACTACAGGCAGAAAGTGGTACATTGAATATCGATTCACCAGTTACGATTGACCCAGGTGGTACAGGCAATTTCAATGTAGTTTCCTCTGTTAATAGTAGTCTATTGGGCACACTTGTTCTCAGTTCTGGTACGAAGACAACTACAATTAACTCAGGTACAACTACAGTAAACGGTTCCAATCTCGTAGTCAATGCAAATACGACATTCAGCGGAACTACTACGACAGTTAGTGGTGCTCTATCAGCAGCAGTGGCGGTGTTAGGTAACACAACAGTCTCTGGTGGGTTGTCTGTAAACACTGGTAGTATGGCAATCTCTAGTGACTTGTCTGCAACTGGTTTAGTTGATTTTGACGGCGCGGATCAAGTGATTATCCCAACCGAGAACAGTTCTACCAAACCAAGTTCGCCAACTCAAGGTTCTATCCTATACAATACAACACGCGGTTCGTTTGAAGGTTATAATGGTTCTACATGGTTATCTATGAGTGGGATGAAGATATCATCAACACCACCAGATGGTGCGGGTCAAGGTGACTTGTGGTTAGAAACAGATACTGGTATTCTTTGGATTTACGGTATCGTGTCAGGTACATGGACACAAGTCGCAAGAGACAACAATACAAACACTCACGTGCATACCAGAACGAGACTCGATACTAATAGTGTAGCACACGAAACGATTGAAACATACAGTGACAATATTTTAGTTAGTATCCAATGTTCAGATGCAGCATGGACTCCAAAATCTACGGAATACGCAGAAGGTTCAACCACTCTTGCGAGTAAATTCCCAACTGTAACACCAGGTGTACAATTAAGAAATGATTCTACGTATCGTTTCACAGGTACCGCTACTTCTGCACAGTATGCTGACGTTGCGGAAAGATATGCATCCGACAAACCATACGACCACGGTACAGTTGTCCGTTTAGGTGGGTCGCATGAAATCACCGAAACAACAACACAAGGTGATGCCGAAGTGTTTGGTGTTATTTCAACCAACCCAGCACTAGAAATGAATGCTGGTGCAGGTTCCGACGAAACACACCCATTTGTTGCAATGACTGGACGTGTTCCTTGTAAGGTTGTGGGTAAAGTCACTAAGGGACAGAGACTTATCACAAGTGCAGTTCCTGGTCATGCAATGGCGGCAACGGATGTATCTGATTACAGACTTGTTATCGGAAGAGCATTAGAGACAAAGACTACTGAGGGAGAAGGCGTAATCGAGGTTGTTGTCGGCGCTAAATAAGTAAAAGCGCATGGAGTTGTTATGAATATCTCGTTTATGAATTTGACCAATGATGACAGAATACTTTTCGACTTCACTTGGATATCCTTTAAATCTTATGTAGAAGACAACTATCCCAAGGACCAAAATCCTTGGGAATGGTCTTATCCAATATACAAATCGAACTACGACACTATAGAAGAACTGGCTGATGTTGTCATACAACAGAAACCAGATGTTTTTGCTCTGTCACTTTACATCTGGAATGCGGGGGTATCTCTTCGTGTAGCAGAAATCATAAAGACAAAACTCCCAGAATGTATAATCATAGTAGGTGGCCCCCACCAAGAATACCTAGAAGATTGGTACTATAAAAAACACTGGTATATAGACTTCAACTCAAAGACAGACGGATATGGGGAATCGTGCATAAACGAATTCCTACACCAAGTCGAAACAGACCGCAATTGGAAAGAAGTCCCATTCCTTATCATAAACGATAATGGTGTTGCTAGACACTCGCCAAAGTTCTTTAACAAAAGACAGTTTGCGTACCCAAAAAATATATACGGTCGAAACAAAGATTACATAAAACACTTCAAAGAAAACGCAAAGGAAGATGATGTAATATTTGCATCGTATGAAACTTCAAGAGGATGCCCATATGGGTGTTCTTATTGCGAATGGGGTGGTGGCACGAATACAAAGGTTACCTTCAAACCATTGGATATTGTTAAACAAGATTTGGAGTTTCTTTTGGGTGAGGCTAAGGTTGACATTCTAGCGTTCACGGATGCAAACTTCGGTATCAGCAAAAACGACATAAAAATAATAGAAGAGGTTGTTAGGTTAAAACATCTAACGGGATATCCGAAAACCATATTCTTCTATGGACCAACAAAAACAAATAAGAAGAATCTGTTTTTGATTGAAGATATGTTATTAGACGCAGGAATTTTTCTAGACCTTAAAGCAGATGTTCAAGATTTGAACGCTGATGTTATGGAAAACATCGACAGGCCTGCCGACGATATCCACGAAATGATGAGAGAATATAAAGAGAAATCATCAAAGTATGGTTTTGAATATAGAGCAGAATTCATAAGAGGTCTTCCAGGGACAACTTTAAACGACTTCTACGATTCACTGGACTTAGTTCATGAATACGGTGCTGATATTCAGAGACACACATTTATCATTCTCACAACAACTCCCGCGAGTAAAAAAGAATACCGTGAAAAATACAAACTTGTCACTAAAAGAACAAGACAGATTGTAATCAAAACCGAAGGTACATGCGGTGATCTAATTGTATTGAACAACGCAAACAATGAAGTGGATCAGTTAACATACGATCCAAAATACACATTAGACTTTGAAGTTGTCGTGGGTACATTATCATACACACTCGAAGATTATATAGAAATGTTCTTGGTAGATCAACTATATGACCATTCCAAAAAGATGTTACATCCTTTATTGAAGTACTTTGGAAGCAATCGAAAAGTATCAGAGTTTTACAGAGAATACTATAATGGATTCTTACAGGGAGACTACCTATCGGGAATTCAAAAGATTATAGTAGAGAATTTCATAGAACAGGTTCGTAGTAAAATATTAGGTGATGATATTATCGATTATTTCGAATATCACGCATTACCAAAACAACTACCGTTTAACATAGTTGCCAAGGCTAATATCCATATGAATATGTTGGCAAACCTAAATCGAAAAGAATACTACAATGCAATTTCAAAATGGATGGACGACACATTCGGGCATGATCCCATAAGAGATGATTTGGTAGATTGGATGGTAAACTCTTATATTTCTATAGATTATGATCCTAACAATCCAACGCCTATACAAGTGAACTACAATTGGAATGACTGGTATCACGACGACAAAGAACTAAAAGAAATGTCGTGCAAGATAATTCCAAAAACAACACACTTCTTAGGTAAAGAAATAGAATGGAATAATTATACGATGGGCGAAAGAGTTAAAAAATACTTTGTTATCCATAGTAACGAAAAGATGTTAAATGGGATTTACTTCCACAAAGAATACGAGGTCGCAAATGACTAATTGGTTTTTTATGCACACCGAACCAGATTACAAAACAGTCTGGAAAACGGTATATCAAAATATGAATATATGCATGGGCGGATTGTCGGAAGAAGATTACGATTATGTTTTACCAGTGAATAGTGAACTCATTCCACGTAAATACATAAACCAATTCTATGACGAATACGGACATATCTTTAATATTCTAAACGGGCAAGTGATAGATCAATTCGATAAAGAAGAGTTTAAGTACGTACTCGCACATAATAAATCAGATTACAATAAAGATGACGAATTGGTATTGAAAGTAAATCTATTTCCTGATATACTGTTGAATGAAACCAATTGTAAAACGATAAACTTATCGACGGTGAAAGAAGCACTTGAAGAATACGAGTGGGTTGCCGTCGGACATGTCTTCAGTAACGTAAACCATTTCAATGCGAATGAACCTGTAGCACGTGCAAATTATTATGTGAGAGATACCGAAACCTTAAAGTTGAAATTGATAGGTGCTGAAAATCACCCAGAAGAACACACGAATATATCTGCTATCACATTCGCGGTGTTTAAAAAGACAAAGGGCGATGTCACTTATATCGGTTTCGTGAATCCAAACCTAGTCAAATACCACAACCTATTGGAAGGCAGTGTTGGAGACAACGAAATTAGAATATTAGATTCCACACTAGAAGACACTATTCTCAAACCTGAAATATCTGGTGGTGTGATTGTCGGTGATTCTATATACTCGGAAGATAAAATTGTATTTGAGTTTGAAAGAAATGGAATCAGAGCAATAGACTTTAGAGTTGATGATACGGGGTTACAGTTCACGCTTGATCTTAAAACCAACATGGAACACAAATGGAACGACAACGCATTGACCATTTTCATAAATAGAGATTATGGATATGTAAAGTTCTTGTTTGATGTTGACTCAATGATAAACGACTATTCATCAATGTCGATGGGTGGGAAACATGAACTATCATACAAAATCTTTAGGGGATAAAAATGGCAGTAGATAATACTAACAACAACACAGACAATTTAACAAACGTATCACAAGTTTCACTTGGTGATGAAATCACAGCAGATACGTTCCAAGAGATGTTGGACACATTGGATGCGCTCGTGTCGCATAACCATACATATACAGATGACTACACAACAAATTGCGAGTGCAACTGCGGCCGCGGAAAATTATAGGATATAGATATGGATGATTATGCGAACGTGAGGAGAGTCTTAAACGAGGCTCAAAAGAAAAGACTTGATAGTCATAAAGCATCTGTATATGAAGAAGATGGTGTGTTAAAAACGGATATTGAAAAAATCAATATCGGTGATAAGGGTACCAAGAACAATAAACTCATATCAGTGTTACCAGCGAAAGATGAAAAGTCAGTCCCATTCAGTGAGGCTGAATTTCTTTTCCGTGATTTGGTTCAAGTCAACGCAATGCTTACAAACGCTTGCAACCTTTCTTGTTCATATTGTTACGAACAACATAACAAAGACTTCGGCAGATTTACTGTTGAAAGTTTAAAGAAAGTCTATGACTGGATGAATTCTCGTAACAACGGACAGAAGAAAGTCTTCCAATTCTTCGGTGGAGAACCCCTAATCCACAGAAAACTCATTGAAGAATTCATCGAAACCCATCACGAAGAACTTGACTCCAATTATAGCAATTATAGAGGTACCTTCGTGTCTATGGTCACGAATGGATTACTTCTGAAAGACGACTTCATCGAATTCTATTTTGGTCAACGTGACTACACCCATATGATGATCAGTCTAGACACATTCAATAGTGCAATCGACCACAGAGAGATTACACCACCTCAAATGGAGAAGGTGAAGAAAAGTATCAAAAAATGTATTGATGTTCTTGATGACCCCATGCGTCTTGTCATTAGAGCTACTCTTTCCGAAGAGACAAGTTCTACGATGGGTGAATTCGTTCGAGAATTGTACGACCTAGGTATCAGAAATCTCGTTGTTCATCCTCTTGTATTAGACTCAAGAAACGGATATATCTCTTGGAAAGAAGAGAATTGGCTCAACATGCGTTCCCAGATTTTCAATGCACTTGAAAGTTATGAAGACCTTTACATAAAATTCAGCGAAGGTGTTGGTGTAAAAGAAGACAGCAACTGCATGGTTGGTTCTCATATGGTTGCCATCGATGCGTCTGGTGACTTCTCAGGGTGTTACTTCTTCACGAACCAAAAGAGTAACGGTGCGGATATCGCAGTTCTAGGCAACGTAATGCAAGATAAAGTTTATGTTGACAGATACAAGAAGTTTCAGGGTGCATACAAAGAGATGTTCGAAACCGAAGAACAATGTAGAACTTGTAATTACCAAGACGCTTGTTATCAATGCCCAGCAGGAAACCTTGACACGGGTAGTAAAATGTTTAGACCAGATGATATGTGTCAGAAGATTGTCAAACTCTATGTTGACTTCCAAAAAGATGTTGCAAAGAAAATCTTCATGCGCAATGTCAAACAAAGACTAGCAAGATTAAAAGAGATTGGACCAAAGTCAACAACCGCTGAGATTATGTATTTCAGAGATATTTGGTTAAGACTCAAGAAGGGTGATTTCGATTACTACCTTGACAAGGCAAAAGATGACCCTACCTTCACCATTCAATTTTGGTCTATGGAACTCGGCGGCAACGCAACGAACGTAAAAGAACTATATAATATTATAGCAGAAAGAACAGGAAGACCTAGAATAGACATTCCACTCAACACAGACCTCGAAAGGTGTTACTATATACAATGCATATCATCGATAGTGTTCAACAAGACGAAACATCACGACACGAAACTCTCGACTTTGCTGGAATAAAATCTATTACAATTTATATGGGAGATACATGCAATTTCGATTGTGTGTATTGTGACCGCGACTTCATCAAACATAAGATTGGGTCGCAGAATTTACTAAGAAGAGACACCGATGAAATTGTCTCTTTTATGGAAGTCGCCTTCGAGAATGCAAAAGACCTCCGTGCGATATCTTTTCACGGGGGAGAACCTTTCCTTTACATCAAACGCATTGATGAGTATATGGACAAACTGTATCCATTACTTGAAAAATATGGTATCGAAGTATACATCACAACTAACGGTTCTCACATAGTAGAGAACGAGTGGTTCTTCGAAAAGTGGAAAGGTATCATCCACATCACTCTAAGTTATGACTTCAATTACCAAGAAGTTAACCGAGAGTATGTCGATCTAAAAGCACTGTCAGAAGTGATATACAAACACAACTGTTATCTTATGTTTCAGTTTGTGGTACCGACAGATGGTTTCAACGAAGAAACAATTGCAAATGTGATATCATCATCGAAACTAGCAAGATGTAACACGATTAACGTCATACCTCTTCGTCACCACAGAGGCAAAGATAAGTTCAAAGTATTCGTTGACGACATGAACCACAAGTGGTATAGAGTAAATTTAATGAGATTTATTCAGACACTCTATGTGCATGGGATGGTAGTTAACATAGATGGCAATTACGGTAAAATCGATAAACACTATCTCGACAACCACGGCAAGATAATTATATCACCAGATGGATATCTGTATCCAGAATTTGATTGGTTAGAATACAAGAATAAAAACTTCCGTGTTGGTAAATGGAAGGATGGGATTGAACTGTATAGGAAGTCCAGTGAAGAAGAGTTTCTACTAGACAAATGTAAAACGTGCCCGATGCGTAGTTCTTGTGGTCTCAAATACATATACTATGACTTTGGTGGTACGCCCCAAGACCACGGGTGTGTGGAGTTTTACAAGACTATCAACTTAATGGTGGCACACCTACATAAATTAAAAGAGAAACCAACTTTAATGCATTGGATAGGGATATGACAACTATACAGGATTTCGAAAAAGATTTTCTCAGTGTGGACGACCACTCATCTTGGTTCATAAAATATGATGCTCTCAGATGCGTAGAGTACGACCTTGCTTTTAGTCCAGCAAAATTATACTACTGTGGTGCTGGGTGTCAAGTGTGTTTCATCGAAAAAAATCTTAAAAGAATTAAATCGATGTATGCAGATTACGTACCCGAAACTATCACCGACGAACAGACCAAAGAATGGTTTGAGATATTTGAATACTATTACAAAGTATTAGTCACCGATGATCTAATATATCTGAAGAGAAACCACCCACAAATGTTCGAGTGGTACGTTAAACACGCAAAACACTTGGAATATGGTATGACCGACAACGCCCTCATAACACAGATGGGAATTCTGCTCAATGAATTGACATTCAAATCTATCTGTGAGATATCTCTTAGTGACGAATTCATCAAAAAGGTAAACAGTAAGAAGAACCACAACAAGGTTAAAGAGATTGTTGAAAAGTATCTAGAGAAATACAATCTAAGTAAAACGAAATACCTTTACACACTAGACGAAAACCCAGACAGAGATGTTCACGAGATATTCGATTCTCTGAGCGACAGAGGCATTATCAATGCAACACAAGACGATCTAAGAAAAGATGAGAATCGAAAATTCCAATCAACAGGCGAGATGAAACAACAGAGTAATTGGTTTGCGACACATAAGGGTAATCAATATTTTATCCACGGTGAACAGACCGAATTACTTGGTAACAGTTTCTACTTCAACGCAACAGAAGCATCTGACCCAGATTGTCCACCATTCTACACGTTCGAAACAGGTAAATTTAATGTAGAGGATATGCTGGTATCGATGTTAAAGGGGAAACTAGCATACTACAAAAGATGTATTCCAGAATTGGAAGATGCAACTGACCCTTGGGTTATTAAGATACGAGACTATTATATAAATACTACTGAGAAATTTGTTATTAATGACGACTTCAATTTTATACCAAAGCTGATGTTGAACCCCAACACTAAGTTTTATTGGAAGTTATCGCAGACAGGTTACAAGAATACAGAACATGGACTGTATAAACCTAGTGAAAAACCCAAATCTATAATAGAATTAAGAGGATAACATGGCATCGTCTACAAGAACAACACAAGAGGCTTTTTATAGTACGACTTCCCAATATACATTACAGGCAACCGTAAGAGCTGAAATTCGAGCACTGAAGAACGAAATTCGACCAGGTGTAAAAATAACAGCGGCGCAATTCAATTCTCTAAAAAATAGAATAGAGAGATTTGTCGCCCACACCCACCTATACACTGACTATACAGAGATCGGAACTTTTGGTAACACTGGTATTACTTCGTTTACTTCAAGGAATGCGACAACATCCGCGCCTAGTTCTATACCAGGAACAAAGTCGTCTGGTAGTAAAATTACAGCAAGTGATACGAACAAATACATACAATCAACAAATTATTATATCAGACACTCGCACGTCATAACAGACAACTAATAACATGGAAATTATTTATTATGAAATATTCGTTATTCGAACTTGATAATGGACAGAGATTCTATTACAACTCTCAAATAAACAAGATTGTAAATTCGGCGGGAGATACTTTAAATCTCCCGCCGAAACATTCATACGAGTGGTATGCAGAAGAAGAAAAGAATCACGGTGTTGTAACAAAGAAGAACAAACCGTTTGCGATTAGAATTCTTCTCGGTCACGCTTGCAACTACGACTGCGCTTATTGTATGCAGAAAGACATTGGTAACCCAAATGAAAGACCACAGAGTTTTTTTACCGAGACTTTCATTCAATCAATCAAAGACAACCTAGACCTATCTGACCTCAAACGTGTTGAACTTTGGGGTGGCGAACCGTTTCTATATTGGAGAGATATGGTACCAATCATGGAATTCTTTGACAGAGAAGGTCTTAATTTCTTCATCTCCACAAATGGATCACCACTCGTACAGAAGCATGTTGATTTCTTTGCGTCACTCAAATCTATTGTGTCTATCTCAGTAAGTCACGATGCTTACGCACAAGAGAGACTAAGAGGAGAAGACGTTCTAAAGAAACCGAAAAAGGTTGATATCTTCAAACAACTCAAATCATTACCTAATGTTGGTATTGGTGTAAGTTGCGTAGTCAGTTCCACCAACTATGACCTCTTTAAGATCAATGAATATTTTAGAAACTTCGCAATTGAGAATGACATTGATGATTTGAAAATCACTTTCATCCCTGTGAAGAATTACGATGCGACGAACTCTCAAAACTCAGCAGACCACATGATTCGCGGGGAAGACTTGAAACGATTTGATGCGATTATGAAACGTTTCATCGAAGCGTGTATCGATGACCCAAAGAAAGAGAAATATCTAAAGAACAATATCTTACATTCGCCCGAGGGTATTTGGGAATATGCCAACTTCCTAAAACATCAAGAACCAGTAACTATTAAGTCTTCATGTGGTGCCGACTCAAACGATGTTCTATCACTTGATATCGAAAGTAATGTTAGACTGTGCCCACACACCGATAAAAGTTTTATTGCTGGTCAAGTCAATGACATTGAAAACGTTAAAATAAAGCGTTTAGACTTGAAGAGAAAAATCGATCATTGTTTTGAATGTCCAGTCAAAAGACTTTGTAGGTCTTCATGCCCAATCAAATTTCCAAACGAAGTGTTCTATATGAATTGTGCATTTGAAAAGGTGTGGTGGGGTAATATTCAAGAAGCATCAATGTCAATATTATTTGGTCAAAAAGTAAAACATATAAAGGATGGAATAAGTGAAATTAAATAAGACAAAGATCAACGAATTATCAAACGTATTATACAGTCACTCACTGTTAGTCACAAATGTAATACAATCTAAAGATGACTTAAAGACTTTTATGGGTCATCACGTATTTGCGGTTTGGGATTTCATGTCTCTTTTAAAAGATGTTCAACAAGCAATCGTTCCGTCTGGTAGTCCTTGGATTCCAAATAAGGGAAATAGATCAGACGTTGCGAGAATGATCAATGAGATTGTCCTTTGTGAAGAAAGTGATGAAGATGTGGGAGGTGGTTCTATCAGTCACTTCGACATGTATATCCAATCTATGATGGAGATAGGCGCAGATGTTACGACGATAAACAAATTTCTAGAATCATTCGCAAGTGGTTCACACACAAGTTTTAGTATCGCGCCCGAGGGCGCACGTGAGTTTATGCAAACAACTTTTAATATCATTGAAAGGGGTCCACATTGTTCTGCTGCTGCATTCGCATATGGCAGAGAGACTATCATTCCAGATATGTTCCAAAAATTGGTAAACCAATTACACATATCAGAATTGGATGCACCTAAGTTTCATTACTACCTACAAAGACACATAGAGGTAGATGGAGACGAACACGGACCAATGTCAGAATATCTAGTTCAATTTTTATGCGAAGACGACCCCGTTAAAATCTATGAAGCACAGATTGCAGCAGAAGATGCAATAAGAGCAAGAATAAAACTGTTTGATGCAATTGAGTGCTTGATTTAATTTTTATAAATAGTCTTATAGAATTATAGGGAAAAACCAATGGCTATAAAAGCAAACATCGTCATAGACCAAGGGTCAGATTTTACCGCTGAAATCCAACTATTGGACTCGGACGGTGACCCTTATGACCTATCAAACCATACCATTACAGGATCAATGCGTAAGAACTATGCATCTTCTACCGCTGTTGATTTTGTATGTACACCTAGACAAGACCCGACGACCGGTTTCATGTTTGTCTCTTTAGACAACACCGTAACAGAGGATATTGAACCAGGACGTTATCTATATGATGTTGTTGTAGAAGATGCAATTGGAACGAGAACGAGAGTTGTTGAAGGTATCGCAACTATCACACCTGGCATCACGAGGTAATACCAAATGGCAATAAAAGCAAAGGTAAACCCGCAGAAGCAAATTCAGGTAACAAAGTTCTCTGTTTCAGCACAGAACATTGATATTAAAGAACTAAAGGGCGTTGACGTAAGTAATTTAGAAGATGGTGCTGTCCTAGTTTATGAACAATCCACAGATGAGTTTGTGGCAACAAAGACTTTACAGAAGCAGATTATTAACGGAGGCAACTTCTAATGGCAACAGAAATTCTCATTAAACGCTCAGGGACTACCGCTGTCCCAACAGAGCTTAAGTTAGGCGAACTTGCCTATACTTGGGAGACATCAACAGGCGGTAAATTATACATCGGGGCGGGTTCGGTTGACGCAAACGGAATCGTACTTGACCCATCTATCATCGGTGGTAAGTTCTACACTGACAAGTTGGATCACACACCAGGAACATTGACAGCAAACTCCGCTATCATCGTTGGTGATGATTCTAAAATCGACCAATTACTTGTTGATGCATTAGTTCTTAATAACAACACTATCAGTGCTGCAAACACTTCAGTCACTGACTTGAACCTAAACCTGTTACCACAGGGTGCAGGTACCGTTCACGTTTCGAATTCTAAAATCACTGGTGTTTCTGACCCAACCGTAGACTCAGATGCTGCGACTAAAGGTTACGTTGATACACTAGTTGAAGAGAACGCTTCTAACTTCCTAGAAGGCGAAGGTATTGATATCTCTGCCAACACCACAACTGGTGAAGTTACAATCAGCGGTGAAGATGCTTCTGATACCAACAAAGGTATTGCAAGTTTTGACGTGACCGACTTTACCGTGACTAACGGTAACGTTGTTGTAAACCAAATCAATCTAGGTGCAACAGGTCTTAATCCAGGTGAGACTGTTACAGACTTGACAGGTCTAACTTCATTAACAGTTGACAATATCAATATTAATGAAAACACAATCTCATCTATCACTGGTGGTATCATTCTTGATCCAGCGAATAACAGTTCTGTTAAAGTGTCGTCGCCAACTTCTCTTGCACTTGGTGATGGAAACACGAATGTATTCGAAGTTGTTGATAGTCTAGGCGCTGGTCTATTCGAAGTTCGTCAAAACGGCGATGCGATCATTGGTGGTGTTCTGACAGTTGAAGGTGACGGTACATCAACTTTCACTGGTGATGTTAACATCGGTGGCGCACTACAAGTTTCAGGCAACTCTTCAGTAAACGCACAACTTACAGGCACAACACTCGTTCTAACTGGTGACCTAAAGGTTGACGGCAACACAGACTTGGGTAATGCTGCAACAGACAGCATCACACTAGTTGGTCGTATCGATTCTAACGTTGTTCCTATGACAAACAACACTTACGATATTGGTACATCTTCACTACAGTGGAAAGACCTATACGTAGATGGAACTGGTTATATCGACGCAATCGATGCAGAGACTATCACCGTAGACAATATCACACTAGACGGAAATAGTATTACAACTGATACTGGCGATCTAACAATCGACCCAGCAGGCGCTCTTGTAATCAATAGTGTAACAGAAATCAACAGTGCTGCAACAATCGGCGCTGGAGATGCAAACACTAACGTGTTCTCGGTTCTAGATTCTAATAGTGTAGGTCTTCTAGAAGTCCGTGAAAACGGAGATGTTGTTATTGGCGGCGTTCTAAAAGTAGACGGAACTGGCACATCAACATTTGCTGGTGATGTATCAATCTCAGGAGCAATCACTGTATCGCAATCCGCAACAGTAAATGCAAACTTCACTGCAAACACAATGACAGTAAGTGGTGATGTTGTTATCAACGGTAACACTGATATTGGTAACGAAACAACCGATAGTCTAACACTTACTGCACGTATCGATTCTAACGTAATTCCATACACAGACAATACTTATTCTCTAGGTATTTCTGGTGTTGAATGGTCAGACATTTACACTAAAGACTTACACGTTGCAGGAACACTCTTCTCGGATGACATTACTGCATCAAACATTACTATCGTTGGTAACCTTATCGTTGAAGGCACTACAACCACTGTTAACACTGAGACCATCAATCTTGCTGATAACATCATCAACCTGAACAGTAACCTTGATGTAGGAACTGCTCCTTCGCAGAATGCTGGATTTGAAATCAATCGTGGTAGTGAAGCACCCGTTTCTCTTGTATGGGACGAAACTAACGACAAGTGGACAGTTGGAACAGAAACATTCGTTGCTGCAACATTCGAAGGTGATCTAACTGGTGACGTTACTGGTAACGCTGATACTGCAACTGCACTTGAAACTGCAAGAAAAATTGAACTTTCTGGTGACATTGTTGGTTCTGTAACATTTGATGGTACTGCAAACGTTGTAATCACTACAACCATTCAAGCAGACTCTATCGCACTTGGAACAGACACCACTGGTGATTACATCGCAACACTTGGTGTAAGTGCTGGAACTGGTCTTTCTATCTCTGGAAACTCTGGTGAAAGTGCTGCGGTAACTATCGCTGGTGTGAATGCAACTCTTACCACTAAGGGTGTTGCATCATTCGGTGGATGGACTAATTCTAACGAAGACACAAGACAGTTCTCATTAACTAATGGTGATGTAACAATCGCTGCTATTGATGCTGGTACGTTCTAATATAAATAGATGTAACAACAGAGGTGTAGTGGCTATATAGTCTCTACACCTCGAATCTATATAATATTATTTTCACTAAGCTATATAGCTATTATACACAAAGTGAGGACACATGTCAACAGCAGTTAAACTACGCCGCAGTGGTATTTTAGGTAAGATACCTACCACTGAACAATTAGACCTAGGCGAACTCGCGATTAACACTCGCGATGGTAAGATGTTCATCAAACAATCCGATGGGGTTGTTGAGGAAATCAGAGAGTTTATTTCTCATGCGCCAGAAGATAGTCGTTTCTTTGTCAGTACACAAGGTAACGATACTGAAAATGATGGCAAGTCAGAGAATAAACCTTTTCTTACATTAGAGAAAGCTATCGAAGCGGTCGGCTTATCCTCAGTAACAACAAATGTCATTCACATGGCACCTGGAACATATGAGACTCAAGGTCACATCGATGTTCCAGATAACACAATCATTCACTGTATCCATAGAACTGTCTTTTTAAGGCCTGCTTCTGGATACGAATCGCGAAATGTTCTTAGACTTGGATCAGGATGCTTTGTTGAAGGCATCGAATTTTTAGACTGGGTTCTTGATGATTTAGATGTGCCCACCGAAGGTTTTGCAATCTCATTTAGACCAGGTGCAGTCATTCTAAGAGCACCTTATGTTCACAAAATTGGTATGCGTAGAACACCTTTCTGGGGAACTGTTGCTCCTCCTTTAGACAGAGCAAACGGCAATCCACTCGTAGGAAATGGTGGTGGCGTAGTATTAGCTGATGGTCTTGTATGTTCACCTTACTCAGTATACCCAAACATCATGACTTGGGGCGCAACACCAGTATCACAAAATGGTATCGGATATTGTGCAAAGAACGGTGGACTTGTAAACGCGGTTAACGCGATTTCTATCTGGGCACACAAACACTTCTTAGCGTTAGATGGCGGTCAAATCATTCTATCATCGTGTGCAACACAGTTTGGTGACTTTACGTTAGTCGCTGAAGGTTTTCGATATTTAGTTGTTCCGCCTGATGCAAACGAAACTCTTCTAGTAGTCGATGCTACCGCAGCATCCGCAATTGATGCCGCAAGCGCTACTATTGTTGATGATATGTGGTCTGCACTCGTATCAAATGGATATACAACTGGTTGGACCGCAGCAGACGAGTTATATACAAGACGCGATGCGGCAGAACTTATTCAGGTTGTTAGCTGGGTTCTACAGTCCGCAAACGACAAGCCAATTAAAGATTTTACAAAGGGTCTATTTGATACTCAGGGTGTTTCTATTATCGATGTGGACAAAGAAACTGCATTCATATACGCATTCCAATATATCAGAGATGCGCTGAAAGCTCTTGCTAATGTCGGCACCGGCGCAGATGCATTAATCGATGAATTGATTAACAATGTTCTATTAGCAACTGTCGCCTCGCCGCCACTGATTACCGAACCATCAACAATTACTGCAATTGGTCACACATGGACTGCTATCTTCGCAGGTGTTGCTTTGACTAAATTGCCACCCGCACGAAATGCTGGAATCATCGAAGAGAGTATTCTAGAACTAAACAATGGTCTCGTTATCGCTTCTGGTCAAGATGATCAAGGCTCTGCACTCTTCATCGGTGGTATGAAGATTGATGCAGACACAGGCGAACTTTCGGGTCCACCTTTCGAACAATCAGTTAACC
>Ga0213861_10001356_pt1 | contig 21580 bp, 19 predicted proteins | sample PICome_4_FD_160110 | JGI IMG/M metagenome (GOLD analysis project Ga0213861, IMG submission 160110) | Coastal seawater microbial communities near Pivers Island, North Carolina, United States - PICO131 | ecosystem: Environmental > Aquatic > Marine > Coastal | place: USA: North Carolina... | reverse complement strand
CGCCGCAGTAAGAGAAGCAGAAAAATATATCAGAGACAACTACAATGTGAGTGGTGGAAACTATTTTAGAAAGAATGCAGACGGCAGTGATGGTGATGATGTAAGCAGTATGTATAGTAAAGATGATAGAACAATATCAACGCCACCAGAAAATGAGTTTGATTCAGATTACGATAAAGCCAGAGCAAACCATCCAATTTTCAATACAATGATGCAACGTGGTATGCAGGATTACTTAGCACGTGGCGAAGTAAATAAACTAGTAGGATTTTTAAACAATCCAAGCAATGATAATGTTTTCAAATCGCGGGTTTTAATAACTATAACAAATCGAGGTGATATGGAAAACGGGCCTTTTGCAAGTTTTCAAGATGCATTAGAAGTTACTCGTAGACAAGGTAATGAAAGTGTGTTTGACAAGTTTGATAAACTGTCTTTACAAGAGCAATTAAATGTTTTAGAAAATCTAGATAACTCTAAATTAGATAAAGTATACGAAACTATAGAAGCTCAACAAGATTTAAGTTCATTATTAAATGGAATTAATACTGATTTAAAACAACGTAAAAAAGATGCAAAAAAATTAGCAAAGAAAAGTGTATATGAAAGACCATTAACTAAAGATGAAAAGAAAGATAAAGAAAACTTTGTAAAAGGTATGAAGAAAAACAAAAAAGGATTTAATAAACGTTATGGTAAAGATGCTAAAGCAGTAATGTATGCCACAGCAACTAAGATGGCAAAAGAAAGTGTTACAGAAAATGTTAGTGAAGGACCAAGTAGTAAAGCATTACCTGATAATAGTATACCAGGATTATTAAACGATATATTATCACAACCATTTCCAGCATGGGACCTTAAAAAACAATTTTTGGCCTATTACGCAGTACCAGATCCACAAATGTTGTCCGACTTTAGACATCATAGATCTCATCATGGTGACAATGCCTGTTTAAGAGGTATATTACGTTTTTATATTCAAAAACAATTAGATCCCAGAGTACAAGATAAAATAAATTTAAATGAACATAGTAAGTCCAGAGTAAAACAAATTATTTCAGAGTCTAGAGGATTATACGGAAGACTTTCAGGAGATAAATTTAAAAAACAAGAGACTGAGATAGAGTTCCAAACTATAACAAATTATCCAGAAATAGGCAAATTTGAAGATGCAGACAAAAGAGACGAAGCAATAGAACAATTAGAATCCCAATTAGGTTCTCAAATAGAATGGATGAATATTCCTAACAAGGGAAGTTTAGGTTTTGCAATAGCAACATTTACTAATACACAAAATAATGCAAATATGTATTGGGGAAGATATTTTAGAGAGATTACACCTAATATGATGGGTAAATGGTCAAATAAAGAAGTTCCGGCTGGTTGGCAGTTACAACATAATACTGCTCTTAAGATGGAAGCAGGTTTAGATCCTCAACATTTAATAGCAACTGGTAAATGGATAGGTAATACTAATGAAATTATTAACTTAGTTAAAGAAAATGGTGGTGATAACCCAGTGGTACCTAAACTGATAAGTGCTTTAGAACAATTAAGTAATGGTAGTATGCCAAACTTTGAAAGTGAAAGAGAACAACTACCTGCTATTAGAGACTATTTTGGTGAAATAATGGGACCAGTTGCATTCAGAGGCGGATTAGATAATAACGGTCAAAGTGAAATAGCAAGGAAAGAATTACTGGACGGTGCTAATTGGAACGATTGTCAAATAAGATGGCCACAGGAAATGAACTATGCATTAGTTGATAGTATTTTTAAAGGTCCTAATGGTGCAGAAGTAGGCATAAGTAGTAAAGGCGGTAAAGGTGCTAGTGCTGGAGTTACAAACATAGCAAAAGCAATGGCAAGAGCTAGTGATGAACTCTTACAGACTCATAGTAAAGCAGTAGAAATTATAAACATAATTAATGATAATAGTGCATTAAACGGCCCCTTTAGATTAGCAGAATATTTAGGGTTTTTGCCTGTAGGATTAGAAGAAGAAATTAATTCTTATATCAAACAAGTTAAAAAAGATTTTAAAGGAATAAGTAAAGGTGCTAATGAGTTAATTTCAGGAACATATGGTGAACTACAAGACCCAAGTAAAGTTCCTGGATTTAATACTGGTTTTGCATTGATGTCAAAATTAGCAAAGAAAATTACCATGCATATAAATACTAATATACCAGAATTTAGTGATGGCTGTTTGGCATTTCTCAATCAGTCTGCCATTGTACAATTATATTGTAAAATGGGTGTAAAAGGATCTGATACATTTGTAGCAGAGTGGAAATCAGTATATCCACCAACGTTTGAAGGTAGAATTTTATTAGACAGTGGTAAAACATATTATAGTAGCAGGATAGGAAGTAAATTTTCCTTTAAGTTTAGTTAAAATGAGATTAAAAGATTTAACAAAAGTCATATCAGAAGAAATTCATATATCTATGAATGATAGTAAATTTGTGCAAAATGCAAAACAATTATACAATGCTGGAAATAAACAAGGTCTTATAAAACATATTGTAGACTTTCAGCAAAAAAATAAATTTATTCAAAATAATGAGCTATCAAAGTATCTTGAAGGATTAAAATTAGAAGTAGAAGAAAATTTTAATGATGAAGATGATATAGAATTATTAATTGATATGATAGACCAATTTATGAATAAACAAAGATTAGATGCTGAAGCCGGTGGCGGTGGCGGTGGCGGTGGTGCCGGAGGTGGTGCAGGTGGCGGTGCTGGTGGTACTGGTGGTGCTGGTGGTGGTACAGCCGCAGGTGGAACAAGTTCAGGTGGAGACGGAGGGTCTGCAGACGGAGGTAGTACTGGTGACAGTTCTACCCCATCCTCCGATTCCGCACCAAGTAGTGATGCGCCTGTAAGTAGAGGTTTTATAGGTTTTGGATCTGTCGCACCTTATAAAAAATCTAAAAAGAAGAAAAAGAAAAAGAGTGGCATAAAATTTGGTAAAGGTATATACGAATCAATAAAAGAAATTGAAGTATGTTCCAGGACAAAATCTAAAGGTTGCCAGTGTGATAGACTTGAACGTATATCAGAGGCAGAAGAAAAAATTAAAGCAATAGCAAATTTGGAACATGCCAATGATGGTGTAGAAGGAATAATTAAGTTTAAACAAACTGCAGGTAAACCTACAATTATCAAAGGTATAGTTAAAGGTTTAACACAAGGAAAACACGGATTTCATATCCATGAGTTTGGGGATTTAAGTAACGGTTGTGAATCAGCCGGAGGTCATTATAATCCTGAAGGAAAAGATCATGGAAATCTAAAACAAGGCCATGTAGGGGATTTAGGCAATATAGTAGCCGACCAAACAGGAATTGCTAGATTTCAAATTAAAGCAGAACGTGTACAATTATCTGACATAGTAGGCAGAGCAATAGTAATACATGCAGATGAAGACGATCTGGGAACAGGTGGAGATGAGGAAAGTTTAAAAACAGGCAATGCTGGAGATAGGGTTGGTTGCGGAGTTATACGTTTACGAGAAGTGGTTGAAGAAAATTACGAAAGAAAAATATCTGATAAACATTTTGCTAGATACGAACTACCACAAATTAGAAGAGAACATATCAAAGATTCTGATTTTAATTGTAAAGAAGGTAAAATCAGTATAGATAAGATCAAACCAGTACAAAGCCAACGTGTAGATGGATTAAGTAAAAAAGCAGAAGACGTGTTTTTAAACAATGAGGATAGACCATTTATTGTAGACAGAAAAGGATATTTAATCAACGGACATCACAGATTTGATGCCGCCAATGTATTAGGTATCAAAAAAGTGCCAGCAATAATGATTGATGCTGATATAGAAGATGTTATGAAAACTTTTGCACATACTACTAGCAACAGAGCAGTAATGTCGGAAAATAATGAATTTAAAATTCTTTTACAAAAACATCTTACATATAAAAAACTAATTAATGAATTAAGTTCAGTCACTAAAAAAAAGATTTCTGAATCGCCAGTAAATATTCCAGACTACACTAATAATGACATGAGTTATCTTGTAGGCATGTATCGTGAAGATGTTATGGGCAATAGGCGAACAGGTAAAAGCAAAGCAATATCATTAGCACCGATTCCGGGATTAAATTTACCACATGAACTATATAAAGACGAAAATGGATACTTAAACTTATATATTCTAAACGACAATCAAAGTAAGGTTGGAAAAATTTTATCTGCAATTAAAAAACCATCAGCAGTTTTAAGTGTTAGAGAATTTAATGATGGATACATAACAAATACTATAGTAACTGATCCTAAAATCAGACAACAAGGTTACGGAGTAAAGTTGATACATGCTATGGCTAATTATACTAATACACCTTTATATCTGGGTAGGCAAACAACACCAGCAGGAAAACAGTTGGTTAAATCCGTAATTAAAAATTTAAAAGGTAAATATCGAGCTGTTGGTTATGATCAGGTAAAAGATCAAGAATATGAATTTACAGACATAGATGATATGTATCAAGATATACCAAGTTTCAGCCAAGATCCATTTAGTGTTTCATATGACAATGTTAGACCTTCATTAGAAAAAACATCTCTTATAAAATTAATAAAAGAGGATGTAGTAGAAAACTTTAAAGACGGTAAGAAGAAAGGCAAGAGTCGTCCAGGCAGAGTAAAGAAGTCAGGTGCAAGTTGTAATGGTTCAGTTACAAGCCTACGTAAAAAAGCAAAAAATAGCAGTGGTGAGAAATCAAAAATGTATCACTGGTGTGCCAACATGAAGGCTGGTCGCAAAAAATCCTAAATAAATACTTTTATGGAATTAAATCCCCCTAATTTTCATTTATTGAATTACTACGACAATTTAAGTGATAGTGTAAAAGTATCTTTAGAACATAATAACTACTATACACATCTACCAATTGATTTACATAAGTTGAGAAATATATTTTTTAATAGTACTGCAAAAGTAGTTAAACAGGAATGGCTGGTAGAAACACAAGATAATAATTTTAGTTATGAGACCAAATATCATGTTACCGATGATCCTATCCAACACGATAAACTACTTGATGACAAACTTGAAACAAAACTATTACAACAAAACGGATATGCATATTTAAATGATACAACACGATGGGTAATAAATGATAATGTAAGATATAAATTTAATAAATTTGGGTTGAGATGTGAGGAGCTCACTGATAAAGATTGTATAGCATTCTTTGGATGTAGTCATACATTTGGTACAGGACTAGACCAGTCACACATATGGCCAGAGATAGTATCTAAAAATTTAGGATTAAGGTGTGTAAATATTGGATTTCCGGCCAGAGGAATAGATTTTTGTTCCTTGTACGCAGAACTATTTTTTAAAGCAGAAATAAAAAATTGCAAAGCAATAGTTGTAATGCTACCACCACCTGCAAGAAAAAGTACTTTCATTCACACATATAATCACGACTCTAAAATTAAAACAGGGATATACCAAAACGAATGGTTAGAGACTAATTTAGAACAGAATTATTATCGTAAAAATTTAGATGATATTTTTCATGAAACAGTTTTAAAATTTCAGGATCCTGGAAACCCTACACAAATATTAGCTCAAGATACATTGGATAAGCATAATTGTTTTAAGAGAACTTCTTCAGCACTTAGAAGTATAAATTTACTTGCAAAAGAACTGGATGTTCCTATTAAAATGTACTCAAGTTTTATAGACCTGGATGTTGGTGTTGCGGGTAATACGGATTTTGCCAGGGATAATATGCATGGTGGTGTAAAAACACATAATAAATTTGCAAATAGAGTAGTAAATGAATTACAACAAATATTAGATAAATAGTTGTATGCTTATAAAAGATATAATAAATGAGACTACTAGTGCTGGTGGTATAGCCACAGTTGCTCAGCCTATGACTAAAAAAATTATTAAAAGGAAAGGCCCTATAGAAAAGAAAAGTGGCAAAATCAAAATAGGCAAAGGTATATACGAAGGCGAAGAAAGAAGCATTATTGCTATGGGCTGTGTTGATAAATTAGTAGACGAATTTCGTGGTGAAGAACATCAATTTAAGAACAAAGAAGATTTAGAATACGCAATATATTCTGAATTAGAAAGATTAGATGTAGAAGATTGTGTAGACTCAGATGATATACATGGTGGACAACGCATGGGCGACTTTGCAAGTGGCGGTGTATTAAATGTTATAGATAGCAGTAGTGTAATTGATGATATATTGTCTCAATTAGACACCTCAGAATTAGAAGAAGGTAAATCTCCTCACAAAAAAGGTACTAAAAAGTACAAAAAACACATGGCGGCAATGCACGCCGGCAGATAATGAAAGCAGTTAAAGACAAGAACAATTACCTAAATTTAATAAGCAGTTTAGAGGCTAGACTTTTCAATAAAGTTGATCTAAATGGTTTTTTAAGTGTAAATAACATGGACGAAAGAGATTTTTATATTGCAGAAGAAATGTATAAAAAAGACATCTTTCAAAAAATTAATAAAGGTGACGAACTTGGCTACAAAATCTACCCACAAAAAAAGAAAATTTAATAAAAAACACATAGCAAAAAAGTTAGGTAATATTACTGATAAAGTTGCTAAACGTGGTGTTTTTGTGGCTAAAAAATCTGATCCTGGATATGATGTTATAAATTATATAACAAATGAAAAATATGCAGAAAATGTGCCATTTTTAAAAACAGCAAAGTCAATATGTACTACACTTAACGATAAAACTGTTGAATCTAAACCAAATTCTTCAAGCATAAATCGTTTATGTAATTTATTCTATAAACATTTAAACGATATAAATTTTTACAAACATACTATATACACCTCCAAAGATTTAGATCGAAAATTAATTGCACAAACTCGTATGGAAGAAAGTGTTATAATACTAAAAGAAGTAAAATATCAATTTACTATATACTAAAACTACTTCATAATTTTCCTTAAAATGATAAATAAGACTATAACATTTATATTTTAGGAAGATTATCATGTTTATAAGAGAATTTAACCCAGCAGGCAACACAAAGATTAAAAAAATTAATAAGTTGTTGAGCGAGCACTTCGGAGTCAAAATTGGTACTGGATTTCCTAAAAAAGAAAAACTAGAAACAGTTAGAGAAATGTCCAATATGGCAATTGTCAAACTTAAAGGGACCAGTAAACAATTTCAACTCGAACCTGAATATGCAAAATATTTAGGTATTAAAGACGTTATAGATACAATGCTTAACGAAGGCATGTATGCAGAATCACCTGCTTATGAATCTATGTGTAACAGTTTAAGAGAAACTGTGCAAGAATTAATGGATTCAGGTTACACAATGGATGAAGCAAGTAAAGAATGTATGAACAGATTTAGACAAGACTCTAGATATGCATATGATGATGATACTGTGTTACCTATTGTTTTAATGGCGGCAAAAGACTATTACGAATCAACATGTGGTTCTAAAAGTGAATCACTAGAAGAGATTGCAACAGAAGGTCCTAGCACAGATTTAAACGAATATCTACTAAGCGAACTAGCAAAAGAAGTAGGTGTTGAACTTACTGACCCTTCCAGTATAGATGCTATAGAAGAAAAACTTAATTCATTTGCAACAGCAAGTGGTAAAAGCAGAGATTCAGTTGTAGGTTTCCTAAACGGTTTAGAAGAAGATGCATTACCACAAGGTATTAAATTCTTTGGTGCCAAAATTGCAAAAGAAAATTTTGAAGTAGCGGCCGCAGAAGCAGAAAAAGAAGATAAAAAAGAATTTGAGTATCCTAAAGGTTCAGGTAAAATGCACCCTGTAACAATTAAAAAGAAAAATGCAGATGCAATTAATAAAGAAAGCATGTTTGACGACATTATAGATGATATGTTATCAGAAGAAATTGAAGGCACAACTGTTGAAGAAGCAGAAGTTGTTATGGCTGTTAGAGCATTAGCAGACGACATTCAAGACCATGTTGAAAGACTAGGTAGAATGGTAAACGAAGATATTCCTGCTATAGCAGACCAAATGGTCCATGAGTTTGGTGCAGATAAAGCCTCTCAATTTAAAGATTCAGCAGAACAAACATTAAGCCAAGCATTAGATAGTGCCAAGGCGGCAAAAGACGGTGTAAACGAATTAGTAGGCAGTATTACTGGTGAAGAAATGAATTTATCCTCAGGCGGAATTGGAGACTTAGGCGCCGACAATATGGCCGAGCCAGAAATGGATCCTTTAGGAGATGATGATTTAGGTGATATGGATGTGAACGAACCAGCGGCGGCAGGTCCAGAAGAAGAGCCATTGGGGAGAGCACCTGTAGAGCTGTAAAATGCTAATACGTGATATTATCAGAGAAGGTTACGAAGCAGACCTAATCCAAAAAGTACAAGACATACTTGTAATGAAAATGGATTCTGATGAGTCACTATCTACAAACGAATTTAAAAGCATACTTAGTGACGAAGGTTACGTTGCTACTACAGATGAAATAATTAAAGCAGTTAATGATAGCGGATATGCTAGTAGCATAGACAAAGATATAATTAAACTTAAAAATCAGATGCCTGCTAATGTAGACACTGATGAAAAAGAACCATCAGTAGATGTAGGTAAAATGGCTGGAGATCAGGCATTGAGTGATATAAAGGCGGAGTTATAATGGCAAATATATTTGTAAATGCTACACAGGCCAGAAAAGATAGTAGAAATAATAGTGTTATACATGCTGAAGTCAGAGCTGTAGAAAGTATAGTTTTAGCAAATGTAGATGCTGGTGTGCTTTATGCAAATGTTATATCTAGTTCAGATATGACAAATAGTAATGTATACTACAATGTGTGGAATAGCATTACTACAGACCCTACCAAATTAGACCAACTTAATTATGTTAAAAAACACTTCGAGGATCTTGGATACGGAGTGAATGTAGTTACAAATTTAAATTCCAATAATACAATAAGTTGGAACATTTCCTGGTAAATAGTAGTAAATAATATTTACTTAAATGCTAAAATCCAAATACGACTATCCGTCATTACGACGTATTCAAACAAAACAAGGCAGACAATATGTTGGAGAGGATGAAAATCCTGTTCCAAGTGTTACCACTATCTTAGGAGATACTGGAGATAAAACTGCTCTTATTGCCTGGCGTAAACGTGTAGGAGATGCAGAAGCAACTCGTATAAGCACAGAGTCAGCAGGACTCGGTACTAAAGTACACAATGCATTAGAGAAGTATATATTAGGTGAGGATTGGGACACATTTGGCACAAATGTTGTTAGTCAATTAGCAAAAACTATGACAACAAATATGATTAATGAAGCCTTATGTAACGTAGATGAGCTTTATGGTGTTGAAGTTGGCTTAATTGCACAAGGGTTGTATGCCGGAACGGCAGACGGAATAGGTATGTATGAAGGCGAAGAATGTATTATAGACTTCAAAACAGCCAAAAAAATGAAGAAACGCGAATGGATCGACGACTATTTTATGCAAGGTTGTGCCTATGCATTAGCACATAACGAAATGTTTGGAAGTAAGATATCTAAAATTGTAATATTAATGGTAGATAGAGAAGGCAAAGTAAAAGATTTTGTTATACAGGGATCAGAGTACGAAAAATATTGTGAGCTTTGGTCAAATAGATTAGCATCTTATTATTCAAAATAAATTCAAAAATGATAAATACTAGTAGCTCAGGAGAAGTATTAGTATGGCAACAGCAAATAACAATGTAGTTATATCCAGAATCCAAAATAGGCGAGGTCTTAAACAGGATCTGCCTCAGCCTTTAAGAGAAGGTGAACTTGGATTAGCACTAGATAGTAGTCAGGTTTATATTGGAGGTGACATAGATTCATCCACATCCAATATAAGCAGTTTTGAATCAACAACTAGTTCTGTAAACTTAACTCAAGATATTGCTAATACAAGAATTATACATTTTACTGTACCTCATAAAAGATTATTAATAGGTCATTTTGATGGTGTAGGAACAACAGCACAATGGAGTACTAGTTCCAACACCTATACAGGAAGTGGTCTTCCAGTTTTTTCAGACGAGATAACTCCAGTTATAACAAGTTCAGTAGATGCTACAGTACACAATGCTGTTTTCCAAAGTAATGTTATTACACTTACAACATCAAACTCTTTTATAGGAGTGGGAGATGTTATTACAGGAGATGATATTGTAGGAACTGCTACAGTAACAGCATATGATACAACAGGTGTAAACGTCACAATATCAAGCAATCAAACATTGGGTAATGCTAATACAATAAGTTTTACGCCTAATAATATAAAAAGTATATCTACAAATGAGAACTTTAAAGCAACAGATATAACTGTAGTCAAAAATGAAACAGTTTTACTAGGTGATAATGCAAACTATACTCCAGCAACATCTAAAGATTATAGTTTTAGTACTTCTACATTAGCAAGTAATACTCATGTTTTAAATTTTAGAACAGCACCACTTACCAGCGATAAAATATCAATTACATATTATAGTAATGCTAGTGTAATTAAATCATTATCTAATAGTGGTGTTATATATGCTGGTTCTGATACTAATAGTTTTTATTCAGATTATAGTGTGCCAACTTATAGACAATTAAATCATGATTTAGTAAGAGTATCGCCTTCATCTGGAACAGGACATATAGGATTAGATTACAAGCATATTGCTGTATTCGATGATAGTGCTGTAGTTTCTAATCCAACAGGACTTACATTAGGTAATTTTTTAATTAGTGACAATTCATTAAAAAGTTCCAGTACAGTAGGTATTAGTGCTAGTAGTAGTACAGTAACAATTAGTACTGGGTCAACCAACTCACCTGCTTATGGAAATTCAAGTGCTACATATGATTACGTATATTTAACAGATTTAAATAACCCAGCATGGCTAGAAGGAAAAGCATTGCCAGTAAGCAATGTTCAGGCAAGTACAATGGAGGTAAGTTTACCTTCAGGAAATAGTGTTGCTACAATAAGAGCAGTAACATCAGGAGCATCTGGTGCCGGTAATGCAGTTACAATAACTGGTAATGTTGAAGGACTAGTACAAGGTGATTATGTTTATTTCACAGGTTCAAACGCAAGTGTGTTTACTGCCAACCCTTATCAAGTAACAGGTGTAAGTGGTACTACAAGTTTCACAGTAGTTCAAAACGGTGTATCTGAAATAGCAGGTGCCTTAAATTATATTAACTATGGCTCAGATAGTTCAGGTGCTAATGTACAAATTATAAGTTCATTACATGGCTTACCTGTAAGTAGTCAAATAGCATTAATTAGCTCATCTAATTCATCAGCAATAGCAGATGGAACTAAAACATTGTTAAGTTCAAGAGTAACAAATAATACTTTCTTTATACCAACTACAGCAAGTTTAGTAGGTAGTGTTACTGCAACATTTAGTCCTGTATTAGGTAGTGCAACATTAACCAAGCATACACCAGTAAATAGCATAAATTTATCAAATAGTGTTACACTTGATAATGTAATAAGTGTATTTCAAGGGTTAGCAGAATTCCCTAGTATATCATATATACCAAATACAACTAATCAAATTTATATAACTACTAAAGCATCGTTTGATAGTTTAGGTTCCTCTACTTCAGGAGGAAATGAATTTACATTACACGAAGATTCAGTAGGCACAATGTCAGCTCTAAGTTTAACTACAGGAAGTAAAACTAGGGTAACACATACTATTAAAGCCAAACTAGAGCAATGGTTACACAACTTAGTTGTTGATAAAAATGTTCCATTGTTTACAGGTGTTCAATCAAATGATAAATTTTATACTTCTGGAAGTAATTTAGGTACATACGTTCTTGCTATTACAAACGAAGATGACAATAAGTTTATTACATTTAACGGCAGAGACCAGGCAAGTGATTTTAACCATATTGTAAACCAGATTTATTTTAAAACAGCAAATCCAGATATCAAAGGATTGCTTAATATTAAAACAAATATAGAATTATTGACATCAGAATCTAGTGGTGGTGGTTCTAAAATTACTACTTTTGATGATGTTGAATCAGTTAATATACCTGCTACAGGTAATGTAACCGTAGCAACAATATCTACAGTTAGTTATGATTCCTATGTAATAGATTATACAGTAAACTTTACAGGTACAAGTGACGGTAATTATAGACGTGTAGGCCAATTACATGCTAGTAGTTTTTATAATAGTAGCACAGGTAATGCAACAGTTGTATTTAGAGACGATGCTACAGATGTTGCCGATACAGTAACAGGTACAGTAAGTTTCACAGCAGAGTTAGATACAACTAATAATACTGATATTTTAGTAACTGCAACAAGTAGTGTAAATAAAATTACTACAATGAAATATATTACCAGACGTTGGCAATCATAATTTATTAATTTATGTTTTTTAAGAATCATTCTGCTAATGATAGATTATCCATATGGCGAAATTTAAGGCAAAAAGAATTTAATACACCTGAAGAGCTTGTTTTAGAATATGAGCCTATAAAATTATTATCTAGATATATAGACTATTATTCACCTAAAACTTGGCCCACACCATTTGAAATAGTAAACGAAGGATATTTTTGCCATAGTGGTATAACGTTATTAATCACAAGCCATTTAATACATAGAAAGTTCATAACTGGTAACGAAATACACCTACAAGTGATAAGTAATAATATAGATGGAACACATGGACTAGTCCTTGTAGATAATAAAAAAGTCTATAATTTTTTTCCAGGTCAAGTAACAGATTTGGAAAACGTTAAAGAAAATAGTACAATTTTTACAACTCATAAACTGGATAAAAATCAATTTGTATATTGACTTTTGTATAGTTTTATAGTAGACTATGAAAAACATAAATATATACTTTAGATACAGTAAAGGACACACATGCAGGTTAAAAAGAGAGACGGCACACTAGAAAACTTAGACATAGACAAATTACACAAAGTAGTGATGTATGCATGTGAAGGCATTAGTGGTGTAAGTGCCTCAGAAGTAGAAATTAATTCTAAAATCCAATTTTTTGAAAGCATTGCAACTGAGAATATTCAAGAAACACTAATTAAAAGTGCCGCAGATCTCATTTCAGAAGAAGCACCAAACTATCAATATGTTGCTGGTAGGCTTATAAACTATCATTTGCGTAAGCAGGTATATAATACTTTTGAACCCCCTTGTTTATGTGATATTATCGATAAAAATATTGATGCAGGCATGTATGATGCAGAGTTTACACAACTCTATACCAAAGACGAAATTAACCAGTTACAAGAATTTATAGATCATAATAGAGACGAGGTCTTAACCTATGCGGCTATGGAACAATTCCGCGGTAAGTATCTAGTACAAAATAGAGCATCAGGCGATATATACGAGACACCACAAGTAGCATATATGATGATTGCGGCTACCCTGTTTAGCAAGTATCCAGCAGAAACCAGAATGAGTTATGTAAAAGCATACTACGATGCTATCAGTACTTTTAAAATATCTTTGCCTACACCAGTTATGGCAGGTGTTAGAACACCACAAAGACAATTCAGTAGTTGCGTACTTATAGAAACAGGAGACAGTCTAGATAGTATTAATGCAACAAGTAGTGCTATTGTTAAATATGTAAGTCAAAAAGCAGGTATAGGCGTAGGTGCAGGTAGTATAAGAGCATTAGGCTCACCTATTAGAAGCGGAGATACTACTCATACAGGAGTTATTCCTTTCTATAAAATGTTCCAAAGTGCTGTAAAAAGTTGCAGTCAAGGTGGAGTAAGAGGCGGAGCGGCTACATTATACTATCCAATTTGGCACTTAGAAGTAGAGGACTTATTAGTATTAAAGAATAATAAAGGTGTCGAAGATAATAGAGTACGTCACATGGATTATGGTGTACAGTTTAATAAACTTATGTACGAAAGATTAATTAGTGGTGGTAACATCACATTGTTTAGTCCTCATGATGTTCCTGGTTTATACGATAGTTTCTTTGCTGATCAAGACAAGTTCAAAGAATTATATGAAGCGGCAGAACGTAAAACAAGTATTAGGAAAAAAAGTATTCCTGCTATTGAATTGTTTAGTTCATTTGTTACAGAAAGAAAAGACACAGGTAGAATATACTTAATGAATGTAGATCATGCAAATACACATGGTTCATTTATAGAAGAACTAGCACCAATCAAACAAAGTAATTTATGTTGTGAAATAGATTTACCTACTAAGCCCATGGATAACATAAATGATGAAAATGGTGAAATAAGTTTATGTACATTAAGTGCTATAAATTGGGGTGTAGTAAAGGATACAAACGAATTACAACGAATAGGTAATTTGGCCGTAAGGGCTTTAGATGAGCTCTTAGACTATCAGAGCTACCCTGTAATAGCGGCTGAGCTTAGTACAATGAATAGACGTCCCCTAGGTGTTGGTATTATTAATTTTGCGTACTGGATGGCTAAAAACGATAGTACATATCAAGAGCCTAATTTAGAATTAATTGACGAATGGGCAGAAGCATGGAGTTATGGACTCATAAAAGCAAGTATGGAATTAGCACAGGAAAAAGGTATGTGTCCTAAAACAAGTGAAACAAAATATGGACAAGGTATTACTCCTAATCAAACATATAAAAAAGACGTTGATGAGCTAGTAAAACACAAAGAAAGACTTGATTGGAAACAATTAAGAAAAGATTTAAAAGAACACGGTATTAGGAATAGTACACTGATGGCACTTATGCCTGCTGAAACATCAGCACAGATTAGTAACAGTACAAATGGTATTGAACCACCACGTAGTTATGTAAGTATTAAGCAAAGTAAACACGGAGTACTAAAACAGGTTGTGCCAGGTTTTCCATATTACAAAAACAAATATGATTTACTATGGGATCAAAAGTCACCACAAGGTTATCTAAAGATAATGGCTGTATTACAAAAATACATAGACCAGGGAATTAGTGTAAACACTAGTTACAATCCTGAACATTATGAAGATGAGAAGGTACCAATGAGTGTTTTAATACAAGATTTGCTTATGTTTTATAAATACGGTGGCAAACAATTATACTATAATAACACGTTTGATGGTCAGGGTGAGATAGACATAAATAAAGACACGGCAAATGGAGTAGTAGATACACCAGAAGCAGTTTCAAATGTTGAGTTTATAGATGATGACGATTGTGAGAGTTGTAAAATATGACAAGTCAAGAATTACAAGCATTAGGATTTCAAAAGGCAGGCGATGTAGATGTCATTGATGGTAAAATTGGTAGCGAACTTACCCCATTTGCAAGTGAAGTAAAATCTGGAGTTTATTGTTGGGTATTAATTAACGATAGCAATAAAAAACAAGAAATAATTTATATTGGAAAATATGGAATGTCCATCAAAAAAAGATGGGGTGAGCATAGACTTCATAATCCAGGAAGTCCTACAGGTCACAAAAATGCAGAATATATTATTCAGCAAATGGAAGAAACAGATATTAGAATGGAATTATGGGGGAAGCAAAGTCATAGCGAACAATTTTCATACACTAATATTATAGGTAAAGAAATAACAAAAACTTTTTCTACCTATAGTGTAGATGAAGAAGATTTTATAGCACACTATTTAGAAACAAATGGAAAAAGACCAGCACTTAATAGAACTAGAGGCGGAAACTAAAAATGACAGTTTTAAATACAAATAATAAAAAACATCATACAAAAGCAAAAATGTTTTTAGATCCTGCTGGTGGAGTGTCTTTACAAAGATTTGATACATTAAAATACAAGCAGTTTGATAAGTTTACTGATAAGCAGTTAGGCTTCTTTTGGAGACCAGAGGAAGTAGACATACTTAAAGATGCAAGTGATTTTAAAAACTTGACTGACTTTGAAAAACATATTTTTACTAGTAATTTAAAAAGACAAATTTTGTTGGATAGTGTACAAGGTCGCTCACCTAACTTGGCTTTTCTGCCTATAGCATCTATACCTGAATTAGAAACCTGGATAGAAACATGGGCATTTAGTGAGACTATACATAGTAAAAGTTATACCCACATTATAAGAAATATATATCCTGATCCAAGTAAAATATTTGATGAACTTTTAGATATACAAGAGATTGTGGATTGTGCTGACAGCATAACAGAAAACTACGACAAACTTATAGAGTATAACAGATTAAAAGAGCAGGGAAGTAAAAAGTATAATGAGTATGAGCATAAAAAACGTCTATGGTTATGTATAATGAGTGTAAACATACTAGAAGGTGTTCGTTTTTATGTGTCCTTTGCATGTAGTTGGGCATTTGCTGAGCTTAAAAGAATGGAAGGTAATGCTAAAATTATTAAGTTTATTGCTAGAGATGAAAATGTTCATTTGGCAAGTACACAGACTATGTTAAAACTTCTACCACAAGATGACAAAGACTTTGCTAAAATAGAAAAAGAAACCTATGCTGAGTGTACTCAGATGTTTTTAGATGCTGTAGAGCAAGAGAAAGAATGGGCAGATTATTTATTTAAAGATGGTAGCATTATTGGACTAAATGCAGAATTACTTAAACAATATGTAGAATACATAGCAGGAAAAAGAATGCACGCCGTAAGACAAGAAAAAATATTTAATACAGGAACAAATCCTCTGCCTTGGACTCAAACATGGATTACTGGTGGTAGTGTACAAGTAGCACCACAGGAAACAGAAATAAGTAGTTACGTTATAGGTGGTACAAAGCAAGACGTAGAAAAAGATTCATTTAAAGGATTCAGCCTATAATCTCAATAATCGTTGTTCAAAGAATATAAATATATTACATGTTTGAAACAGAAAATCTAATAGGCAAGGTAGTAACTATAAAACTCAATAGTGGTATTGAAATTATGGCTACTCTTAATGCCTACAATAAAAAATCTAAAATAGTAAATTTAAACAATCCTAGTACTGTAGTTATTATGGAAGATCAAATTGCTGTAGTTCCTTTTATATATACAGGGCATACAGATGAAATTATTTTTTCATTAGATCATATTTTGGCTATTGTAGAAAGCACAGAAAAATCAGCAGAGGACTATCTAAGACTTCAAGAAACAGAATAGTATTTTTTAAAAGATAAATACTATTATGCCAGGAGCCGCAAGACAATTTTTAGATACAGCAGGTGGAGGCCTAATATTAGGACCTTCTGCTTTCACTGTATTTTGCGAAGGTAGTTTTTTATCTCTTGTGGGTGATGTAATATTAACTCATGGAGATTCTCCCCATACTACTGCTACTGCTAGAATTTTTAGTGGTTCATTCACAGTTCTATGTGAAAATAACTTCCCTGCTATACAGGGTATGAGTACTGTAACCTGTGGTCATACTGTTGATAAAGGGTCTGCTACAGTTTTAATAGGAATATAATGCCCAAATTAATTTCAGTACGTGGTCCACATGCTCGTGGTCCTATGGATAGTATTCGTATACAATGGAATATGGGCAATCAATGTAATTACAAATGTGAATATTGTCCTGATATATTACACGATGGTAGTAAGCAGTGGTTACCATTAGAAGCCTATCTGACTGCCATAGAGCGCCTGTCAACGCATTATAACAATCAGGGTAAAAGAGTAGACTATGAATTAATAGGCGGTGAAGTAACTGTGATGCCAGGATTTGAGGATATAATACGCAAAATAAGTGAGTTTAATACCCATAATGTTGTATTTACTAATGCCAGTAGAACAGTAAATTGGTGGAGTAAAGCAAAACATTATATGGATGGAGTTGTATTAACATATCATCCTTTATCACAAGATAAAGAGCATTTTATTAATGTTATAAATGAGATTAAGGACTATGTAACAATAGACATTAATATTGCAGGAATAGGGGGAGACGTGCTCAGATTGGGCGAATTTGTAGAAGAATTACGTGATTTGTTTAAGGATTGCAAACATAATAGATATGACAATGTTAGTATATGTGTTAAAACAATGTATAAAAAGTTACTTGGTCACAACAGCAAACAGGAAACTTATTGGGAGTATTCAGAACAAGAACAAGAAGTTTTACAAAGACCAGGTATAAAGCCATTACAATTAGACCCTCATCCTGAAATAGAAGTACAAGAACCTGAAGAAATTGTAGAAGATACTTCCTGGATGACAGAGTTTTTATATGAGGACGGCTCAGCAAAGTATGTACAAAGCCACCAAATAATAAATCAGGGTTTAAATACTTTTAAAGGAATGAAATGTCATTTAGGATTTGAAAGTTTAAATATAGATGCAACAGGAGAGATGTACAGTAGTTGGTGTGGTGCTGTAAATTTTGGTAATGTAGGTAGTGCGGATTGGCAATTACCAGAAACTAAAACAAGTTGTCCTTTAGATTATTGTAATAATATATCAGATATTTCTATAACTAAGACAGTTTAGTTAAGTTATTTTCTTTAATATTTTTTAGTAAATAATTAATATAAGGCGTTATCTTTAAAAATTCTAGTTTTAATCCTGATGTGTGATGGTATATAACTTCGTCACCATAACTATATTTAAATTTTACATCATTTTCTATATTCTCTAAAATTTCCTTACTACTATTGTAGCCAAAAGTATTTATTAAATTAATATATTTTTTTAAATCCTTAGACCAGTCGTTACATATACACTGATTAAACGTTTCAAATAATATTTTATTTTTAAAAACATAACCTAAAAAGTTAATATACATGTCTTCTTCTTGAGATATATCTATATCTTCAGTAATCAAATTATCTATTTTTATATCAAATATGTTTTTATCTGCTTTATTTTGTAAGTAAAATTTTAAATTACTATAACCTAGAACAGATTTTTGTAATTTAAAGTCTTCTTTTTTAAATTTATTTTTAATATCTAGCAACTCGTCATTTGCTAAAAATTTGTCTAAAATATCATAATTATAATCTATACTATTTAAATCATAAAGCCATTCACCATACTCATTAAAAATACTTACAGGCCCGTTACCAAAATAGTCTTTTTTAAAATTAAGTGTAACATTATTTTCTAAACAAAGATTTATTAAAGGTTCAATACTTGAAACATTCTGTTTAAATACATGATACTCAATAATAAGTTTACTTTTATAAAATTCAATTAGAGATTTTATATAATCCCAATCTAAATTTTGTGTAACTAAATTTGCTGTATCAAAAGCACCATATAGATTTAAATATATTGTTACGTTTTTAGTTTTAAGGTGTTCTAAAACTACTTTATCTACTGTGCTACCCTGAGTAAATACCAACAGCTCTTTTTCAAGAGTATGGCATCTACTTGCTAAGTAATGTAGTTTTGGGTGGGTTAACGAATCTCCAAAAAAAGAATTACAAAATATTTTATTGTGTGGAGATACATTAGAGAATACTTTAGATAGATTTAAATCAGAAAGAGGATAAAGACGTTTACCAAACTTATGAAAATATGAATTACCTTGAGGTAATAGACTATTAAAAACCTTGCTGTTTGATGTTATGTCTAAATGTAGGGTGCTCAATTTATTTTATTGTAACACCAATAAATCTTGATCCAGCAACCGAATAAGTAACAAATTCTGCTTCATCGTATTCTGTATTATCACTGTCATAGTAATATGAGCTAGAGCTTTCTAATTCGCTTTCTGCTGTATCATAAACACCAATGCTAAATTCTTCAACAACAACATATTCAGAAGCAGTTTTACCTCTAATACCAAATATAAAAACACCTGGAGATAAATCAGCATCTAAACTAGATGTATCTGCTGTTATTATGCCTGTATTAGCATCGAAGCTCATCCATGGTGCTAATGGACTAAATGGTAAAATATGTATATTACTTAATGTACTATTTATATCTAAGTTTACATTAGCAGTTGTTCCTGACTGCATGGTTAAAATTCTTCCTGATGCAAAAGTATTTGAGAAATTGATACTTTCATCTGAACCACCTGAATCTAACTGTAATACTGATTCATTCATTAAGTCTAAATTAGCACTAGTTGTACCAGAGCCAAGTGATAGACGTAATTTACCTCTAATACTACCTTCTGCAATAAGCACCTCTTTAATTTCATTTGAGCTTTTACCAGGGTGTTTTTCTATGTATTGGGCTACACCACCAGCAACTAAGGCTGTTGACATACTTGTTCCAGTTGCTCTACCGTAAATAACACCTGATAAATGACTACAAGTAGTAACACTTTCACCTATTGTAAATATATCAAGTGCGGCACCGTAATTAGGGAATGATGTTGAATCACTGCCACCGTCCCATGCAGTATTTGTAAATTCTGAGATTACAAATTCTGTATCATGTGAGCCAACTGTGATAATATCTGCCACACCTGCAGGTGAATAATTAGCAACGTCATCGTTACTATTACCTGCCGCCGCAACTACAACAATATTTGAATTATTAATTTCACCAATTTTGGAATCAATAAGATTGTTTTGTGCAGTTGTCCATGGAGCACATAAAACTTTAACGTCTGCTACATTACTTGCATTGTGGTCTGATAATACGGCATCTAGAGCAGTAATTACATTACCAACTGATATATTTCCTGATGCCTCGTCAAATAGTTTTACATTTTTAATTGTGCAGTCTCTTGCTAGTCCAATATTTTCACCAGCAATTAGACCAGCCATTGATGTACCATGTCCTGTGGAGTCTGTATATGTAGAACCGTATGCACTATGCAAATTAGTAATAGTAGCATTAGCAAACTCAACATGACCTGCATTGATCCCTGAATCAATTAGATAAACTGTTTTATTGTCACCTGAATATTTCGGTTCCCATGAAGAGAAAGAATAACTTTCAGTTATATTCCCTGCAATGTTGGATGAATCATAGTATCTATTATCTAGATATCTAAAATGGTGGGTACTAAAACTTTGTAGTCCCAAACCCGAATCTGCATCAGCATCTTCTGAATATTTTACACCACTTATTGCGGTTAATTGTTCTGCTGTAGCACTAATTAAATATGTTAGGTTTAAACTAAACGTTGTTGTAATAGAGGCACCTGCTCCAGTTATTGCCGATTGTGCCGCAGTAGCGTCTGCATGAACTCCTGAATCCATTTCTACTATATAATTTGCCATGTTGACTCCAGTAATTAAAAATTTTCTAGTAAATTTATACTAAGTATTTATCATATTTAAAAGAATAAATAACTTATAATGACATCTAAAGCAATAAAATCCGCACTAAATTTCGATTTTGAAAGTATGATGTATGTATTATCATTTAAGAATCCACAAGACAACATTTCTTTACACAAAAAACTATTAGATTCAGTAAAAGATTATGATGGTTATAGTGTAGCATTGAGTGGAGGGTATGATAGTCAATTTGTATGTTTGGTTTTAAAAGAAGCAGGCGTAAAGTTCAATGCAATATCTTATAGGTTATTTTGGAAAGATGAGATTGTAAATGCTAATGACGTATTAGCCTGTGCCGAATTTTGTAAAAAACATAATATTGACATCGAATTTATTGATATAGACGGCTATAAGTTCTTTAATGACGGTATATTTGCTATTACAGGAAAG
>Ga0213861_10001354_pt1 | contig 21609 bp, 28 predicted proteins | sample PICome_4_FD_160110 | JGI IMG/M metagenome (GOLD analysis project Ga0213861, IMG submission 160110) | Coastal seawater microbial communities near Pivers Island, North Carolina, United States - PICO131 | ecosystem: Environmental > Aquatic > Marine > Coastal | place: USA: North Carolina... | reverse complement strand
GTGTTTGGGCGGCGGTTGTTGTGCGCACATTTGCCTTAGTAGCGGTGTACATGCCAATGTAGCCGGCAAATGCGGAACAAAATGCGCCTACGACAAATGAAACTGCACTCATCCAACCGAGGTCAGAAAAATAAATAAGAGCGCAACAGATTGCCGCGAAAATGAATAGATAGCTGTATTCACGTTTCATGAATACCATGGCACCTTGATGAATCTGGTCCCCAATACTTGCTACCTTGCCGTCTCCACCCGGGTAGGTTAGTACCTTACGATAGATGACAAATGCTGCGATCAGGCCGACGATGCCAAGCACAATCGGTATGTATAAAACAGAGCTCATGAACCCTCCTAGATTAATTAAAATAATGTAGCTATAAAAAAACCGAGGGGAGTATAGCAAATCGTGTGGCCTACACGATAAATACATTCTATTAAAATATTTAACTTAAAAATTAGTGATGTCGTTGTAAACTAGGGCGAAATATCCACTAACAGCTAATTCTAGGGTCTAAGCGATTGATTTGTATTTAGAATTTAGTCGTTTTAATCCGTTTTTTGTGTTTTTCAATTTACTATATTTAAATTATGATTCTTGATCGAGTGCCCACCGGATTTCAGGTTCCGGATGATGTGAATGTTATTATCGAAATTCCGTTAAATGGCGAGCCAGTAAAATACGAGGTGGATAAAGACACTGGTGCGATGTTTGTAGATCGCTTTTTATCTACGTCAATGCGTTATCCATGTAACTATGGTTATATTCCTCATACGCTCTGTGGTGACGGAGATCCGGTCGATTTCCTTGTTATTAGTCCGTTACCGTTAATTCCGGGTTCGGTAGCTCGCTGCCGTCCGATAGGAATGTTGTCGATGGACGATGAGTCGGGAGAAGACGCTAAAATTATTGGTGTGCCAATCACTAAATTAACCAGTTTGTATCGGGGTATAAACGAATACTCGGATTTGCCGTCGGAAGTTCTAGATCAAATATCTCATTTCTTCGAGCATTATAAAGATTTAGAAAATGGCAAGTGGGTTCGAGTTCGCGGTTGGTTGGATGCAGATCATGCGAAGCAGGAAATTCTGCAAGGGATCGAACTAGCAAAATCTAGTTGAAGTCGTTCTGTTCCTTAAATTCCTTTTTAAAGCGTCCCAAATGGTATTTTTTGGGCTGATAAACGAGCCGTTCACAAATGACAAATAAATATACGATAGCAGTAATACCGGGTGACGGTATTGGTAAGGAAGTTGTACCTGAAGGAATTAGGGTCCTAGAACGGGTTGCTTCGCGCTTCGATCTCCAATTTCAATGGCAAGAATACGACTGGAGTTGTGAAGCCTATACAAAAACTGGCCGTATGATGCCAGAGAATGGATTAGATGAAATTAGTGAATCAGATGCGATTTTTCTCGGTGCAGTAGGCTTTCCCGGAGTTCCCGACCATGTTTCACTGTGGGGATTACTGATTCCCATCAGGCGCTCGTTTCGCCAATATATAAACCTCCGACCGGTTCGTTTAATGCCTGGCGTGCAGTCACCGTTATCTGCAGCATCCCCTGGTAGCATTGATTATTATGTCGTAAGAGAAAATAATGAGGGGGAGTATTCGGAAATTGGTGGTCGTTTATACCAAGGTACTGATGAAGAAGTGGTCATCCAGCAAAATGTATTTACCCGTAAAGGTGTTGATCGTGCATTGAAATTTGCCTTTGATTTGGCTCAAAAACGGGATCGTAGGAAAGTGACTTCTGCTACCAAATCAAACGGCATAATGCACAGCATGCCATTTTGGGATGAACGATTCGAATTGATGTCAAAAAAATACCCCGATGTAACGACCGACCAATTTCACGTGGATATTCTTGCGGCGCATTTTGTACAACATCCGGACTGGTTTGATGTGGTGGTCGCCTCGAATTTATTTGGCGACATATTATCCGATTTAGGCCCGGCGACGACCGGAACAATTGGTATTGCACCGTCTGCAAACCTGAATCCTGAAAGAGAATACCCGTCGATGTTTGAACCCGTTCACGGTTCTGCGCCTGACATTTTTGGTAAGGGAATAGCGAACCCAATAGGTCAGATATGGTCAGCCGCTATGATGTTGGATCATTTGGGAGAGAATGCTGCATCAACAGCGATAATGAAAGGGATTGAAGCGGTATTGGCTGAAGGGCCACGTACTCCGGACCTTGGCGGAAATGCAACAACTTCGGAATTAGGTTTGGCAATCGCTGAGATGATTTGAACCTAGGCGACCGACGTTAAGATGAGAATGCTTTCTGAACGACCAGTTCGTGTGTTGTAATTTCAGTAACTTAAGTTGCTGAAATTCGTCGTAAGACCGCATGACAGCTTCAAAGATATTGATCTAAAGAGATACAGAGGATATGTGCGTGTGCATTACGAACAATTTGTTGCCCCTCGTCCGGGTGCGCTAGTATCCTATTCAACGTTGTTAATATGTTGTTGGGGTCTGCATAATAATGACTTTGATTCTTCGGCTGTCATTTAGTTACCAGCTTTAGTCGTCAATTTAATTCGACACCGTCTTTCAAGATTAATATTGTTTACCCAGCATTGATCAAGAATCATACAACAATCGGTTTATTTATCTATTCGCAGTAAAAACCTATGACGGTGAGTTAACTCGCATCACATCTTTTGGGGGGCTTGTGTTTGGTGCGAAAAACTTGGTAATAATGTGCAGATAGCGGGATTCAAAAATACTAGTATGATGGGACTAGCTACCGATAGGTTCGAATAAAAAGTTTTCGTTAGCCTGTAAAGTGAATCATAAGTGATAAATACTATCATTGAGAAAAAACAGTATGGTTTTAAAACGAGTATGAAATTGTGGTGAAAAAAGTGAGCGAAGGAGATGGCGAGGAACTTTTGAATGCAGGATGGACGTTTGGAGGTGATACGGCCAAGAGTTTTAGCAGTCATGTCAGAAGCTCGGTTCCTTTTTATGAAGAAGGTCACGACTTAACGATAAAATTTAGTGACTATTTTGTTAGCGACGACTCCTATGTTTACGAGATTGGAAGTTCGACCGGTACGCTGGTGCGTCAGTTGGCTAAGAAGCATAAGCATCGACAGGCGAAATTTATCGGTATCGATTCAGAAGAGGCAATGACTCATCAAGCAAAATCTGAAACAGAATCGCTTCTGCCCAATCTTGAGTTTTCCACAGCGGATGTTCTTGAGTATGAATTTAAACCCAGCGATTTAATGGTTTCCTACTATGTAATCCAATTTATTTCTCCCAGTGCTCGTCAACTAGTGATCGATAAGATTTACCAAAACCTAAATTGGGGTGGTGGTTTTATCTGGTTCGAAAAAGTACGCGCACCGGATGCTCGGTTCCAAGATTACGTGACCGGTCTTTACAACGATTACAAACTGGAAAATAACTTTACACCCGATGAAATACTGGCAAAGTCGCGTAGTTTAAAAAAAGTTCTGGAGCCTTTTTCTACCGCGGGTAATTTTGGATTATTAGAACGTGCAGGCTTTGTGGATTTTATGCCGATTATGAAGTATCTGTGTTTCGAAGGTTATATTGCGATTAAATGAGATTTGTGATTGTACCTACCGCATCTTGCTTGGTGATATCCAGATTTAGAACCGGTTGGTTGGGTAATATTTCGTGCATCAGCAGAGTGAGATTCAAATCAACACTCTGGCTTTCCAGATTATCACTTTGGTTTTTTTTTGGCTCGTTTTGCCCGGGGGTGGCTGCGATCGTAGACAGCCGCTAGGTGCTGGTAGTCTAGATGGGTATAAATTTGAGTCGTTGAGATATCTGCGTGGCCAAGCAACTCTTGAACGGCTCGTAGATTGCCACTGGACTCCAGCATATGGCTGGCAAATGAATGGCGGAGCATATGCGGCGAGACATGTTTGTTGAGACCTTGACGCAATGATAGTAATTCAATGCGTTTTTGAATGCTTCGAATGGCTAGACGTTTACCTCGTGCTGAAACGAAGAGTGATTTTTCGTGTGGATGGGCTAAGTTTTCTCTATAAATTAGCCATTTTTTGATGGCCTCCAAGGCTTGTGTTCCTACAGGGAGATGCCGAGTTTTGTTGCCCTTTCCAACGACGATGGCGATAGCCTCTGTGAGATCGATGGAATCTATATTTAGGGCGACTAGTTCGGAAACGCGGAGACCACTGGAGTAAAATAATTCAACACATGCTCTATCACGAAAATCTATTGGTTCGTTAGTTTCAACATTAACCAGCGAGACTGCTTCGTCGGTGTTTAACGTTACCGGAAGCCTTTTTTGCGACTTCGGTGCTCGTAGACCGTCAAAAGGGTTTTTGTCTATACGCTCTTCTCGGCCTAAATATCGGAAAAAAGTGCGTGCCGCAGATAACGTTCGCTGTATCGATCGTCCTGATCGTCCTGATTGGTGTAATTTTGACGGAAATCCACGTGCCATATGAAAATCAATATCGGACCATTGTTTAATGTTCAACTTATCGCAAAACTCAGTCAATGATTCAAGATCGCGCTGATAGGCTTTTACCGTGTTTTCAGATAATCCGCGTTCAGAAACCAAATGAATAAAAAATTCATTAATATCTATTTGCAAAGGTTCTCGCAAAGCAGCTATCCGCTTAGTCGAGTAAGCGTGGTGTTAAGTAAACGCTGCAACTGATCGAGATAGCGAGTGCCTGAATTGTTAGCGTATCGCTTATGATCTGACGAGCCAAATACGATTACGCCTAAATCAGAATAACGCAATGGTATAGCCGCTACCGACTTTATTGCGTTACTGTCCGATCGAAAAATTTTCCTAAGGGTTGATTCGGGTAAATTAGTAGTACAGGTGCAGCTATCGGCATCACCCAGCAATCCTAATAATGACTTGTCTACATTCAGCATGACGGCGAGGAACTCCGGGTTAAAGTTTTCACGAAGCCAATCGGATAGTTTGCGGGATAGATATTCGAGTTCTTTAACACTCAATAACTGAACAGAAAACTGATCGATACCCTGTATTAGTTTTTCGTTATTTCGAGCGTTTTTGATAAGTTCACTTAATTGTCGTTGGGAATCTTCTTGTTGCTCGCGCATTATAATAACTTTGCGTTCAAGAAGAGATACAGCTTGGCCGCTTTGGGGGTGCGGGACAACCAGTTGTGAAAGCAAGGATGGATGTCTCTCAAAAAAATCAGGATTCTGACGTAAATAGTTAGCAAAATCTTGCTCGGTTATTTCCACAGGCATAGTCTCGGAAGCATTGTCGCTGGAAGTCATTTTATTTGATTAAGTTTGAAGTATTAGGGTTAAGTTGACCATCGAAGACATGTTGAGCATCTCCGCATAGATAGACCGGAGTTCCAACACCATTCCATCTTACTTCCAGTGAACCACCAGGGAGGCTAACGTTTACATTCGAGTCCAAGAATCCGCGTAAATTACCGCTTACAACTGCAGCACATGCGCCGCTTCCGCACGCAAGCGTTTCGCCAACTCCACGTTCAAACACGCGTAGTTGAATAGATGCAGAGTCATCCACTTGAAGAAATCCCACATTGGTGCGTTCTGGAAATGATGGGTGGTGCTCGATCGTTTTACCTATGTGGCCGACGTCTATATTATGTACATCCTTCACAAGTGTTACCGCGTGGGGATTACCCATTGAAATTATACCAAATTCCAGCGAATACTCATCGATACATAATGTTTGTATGTGATCAGACGTCGATCCTATAAACGGTATGGCACTATGTTCCAACACAGGCTCACCCATATTTACCGTTATTCTTTGGTTGCTTTCAAATTCCAAAACCATATATGTGTTTAGTGTTGATACCGGTATGCGTTGTTTGGTCGTTAATCCCTGGTCTAAAAGAAATCGAGCGAAACATCGTGCACCATTACCACATTGGGCGGATTCACTGCCATCAGCATTGAAAATCCGAAAGCGAAAGTCCGTTTCTTCATCAACTGGTGCTTCGGCTACAAGTATTTGGTCGCAGCCAATTCCAAACTTCCTATCTGAAATATATCGAGCTAAATCTCGAGTAATCCAAATATCGTTTCGCACTCCATCAATCATGACAAAATCATTGCCAAGAGAGTGCATTTTCGAAAATGGTATGGGGTGATGCATTTCAAAGTATTCTTTCTGGTGACATAGCGATACTAATAAGTAGAGTCAACTTATTAACAGTATACCGAATCATGATGGAATTACGTAATCAGTATTAGTCGTTCGCTGTGTGAGTATAACTATAAGCCCAAGTTACGGATATTAATCTACCGCAGAGTGCATATTGTGTACTCTGCGGTAGGTGCAATAAAAGTTCTGCTATTCCGATTCCGTTACGTGATACTTTAACCAATTATGCTCAGGATCGCCGATTGCTAGGAACCATGGGTTTAGTAGTGTGTCCGGTTTGTTGTATCGAACAACATCCCCGTTCGGAGTTAACATAGCACCGCCGGCTTCGTCCAGTACACAATGTGCTGCTGCGGTATCCCATTCAGATGTTAGACCTAGACGTGGATAAATATCCGCTACACCTTCTGCAACCAAACAAATTTTAAGCGCACTTCCCATGCTTGTTGTATTTACGACTGGCCAATCGAGTTCCATGGCATTCTTGAATTTTTCCACCGCAACTCCCGCATGTGAACGGCTTGCTACAAGTGTCGCGGTTTCATTATTAACCTTAGAGCAGCATATTTTGCGTGTTCCGTTGGAGTCGCGCCTAAATGCTCCGTTTCCGCGTCTTGCAAAGTGGGTGACACCCTGTGCAGGAGTATTTACTACACCTAAAACTGGCTGAGTACCTTCGATTAACGCAATATTTACAGTGAACTCACCGTTTTTGTTGATGAATTCTTTTGTGCCATCTAGAGGATCCACTAACCAGAAACGCTGCCAACTGAGTCGCTGCTCTTTTTCTTTATCCAATGACTCTTCTGAGAGTATCGGGCAGTCCGGAATCAAGTTTTTCAAGTGAGAACAGATAACATCATGGGCGGCCTGATCTGCAACTGTTACCGGTGAACCGTCGGATTTGTCATGAACTTTAAATTCCTGGGCATAAATTTCCAGTATTTTATCTGCTGCCTTTTCGGCGATTTTAATTACATTTTCTACTAACGTATCGTCTAACATATTAATTTGTCCTTTGGATGTACTTAAATCCACGTTTGTGTTCAGGGTACGTAAAGGGATAAAGGATCGACCATTACAAATAAAGCGTCATTTTAGTCGGTGTTTTAGCATGTTTAAGTATATACTTTGGCTACACAAATCGTGAGTCAATTCTCATCTTAAATTTTTGATGTGATACAAATTAACGTAATTATTTGCCTGAGTTTTAATTAAGTTAATGCGCTATATGGTCTACAAGATTAAAATCTTTATCGGCCCAAGATCCTAAAAAGGGTTAACAAATGCTAAGATTGACCTGCCATCGTTACCCCTTTCATTAACTTCGGTTATATTCGAAGTAGAAAGCATCTTTCAATTTTATCTGGACCATCTCTCTCTATACCATGACATTCCTTCATCTTAAGGATATCGAATTCTCATTTCCGGGAAAAAAACTCTTTGAAGAACTCGATTTATCGGTTTGGAAAGGTCAGATTACGGTGATCATGGGGCCGAGTGGCTGCGGAAAATCATCCTTATTGTCTATGATTGGAGGGCGGCTAGTGCCATCTGCAGGTAGCATAGAGTTTGATGGCGAATTGGTAAAACCGGCAGACAAGAAAAAGTTGTATTGCCAACGACGAAAAATGGGCATGCTTTTCCAATCTAGTGCGTTACTAACTGATCTGTCTGTTTTTGAGAATGTGGCATTTCCGGTAAGAGAACATACAGATCTGCCAGAGGATATTATTCGTCTTATTGTCTTAATTAAACTTGAGATGGTAGGGCTGCGCGGAGCTGCAAACCTAATGCCTTCAGAGCTATCAGGTGGCATGGCGCGACGTGTGGCTCTTGCTCGAGCGATAGCGCTCGATCCGGATTTAGTTATGTACGATGAACCATTTACCGGTCTTGATCCGATTTCGATGGGGGTGATCGTAAAGTTGATACGAGAATTAAATGATGCGCTGAACTTGACCTCAATTGTAGTAACTCATGATATTGCCGAGGGCTGTAGTATTGCCGATTATATCTATATTGTTGGCAATCGGAATCTCATAGGACATGGCACGGTTGAGCAATTGGCCGATAGCAACGACCCCTTAGTAAAGCAGTTTATGGCAGGCCTGCCAGATGGCCCAGTTGCCTACCATTATCCGGCTAGCCCATTCGAAAATGAGCTGAGTCGATCGTGAATTGGACCGGTTTTATATTTGTTGCGTCAATTGGTAGATGGGCTATAGAGCTTACCCATGGACTTGGTCGTGCCGGTCTTTTCCTTGGGGAAGTGTTTATTCAATTTGATGTTCTTTTTCGCCGACCACGCCTTTTAATTCAACAACTTTATTCAGTTGGAGTGTTGACGGTGCTAATTATCATTTTGTCTGGATTTTTTGTCGGCATGGTTTTGGGTTTACAAGGTTACAATACATTAGTGGGCTTTGGGGCGGAATCGTCTCTTGGTCTTGCTGTCGCTAAACTGCTTACACGGGAGTTAGGACCGGTTTTAACGGCTTTGCTTTTTACCGGACGAGCAGGCTCAGCTCTCACAGCGGAAATTGGACTGATGAAAGCCACGGAGCAGATAGCTGCGCTAGAGATGATGGCGGTGAATCCGGTTCGGAGAATTATTGCGAGTCGTTTTTTTGCTGCGGTTCTATCAGTTCCTTTACTGACGGCGATGTTTTGCGTAGTCGGTGTGTTTGGCGGACATCTGGTTGGTGTGGAGATGCTTGGCGTTGATAGCGGTGTATTTTGGTCGTCGATGCAGCAAGGTGTTGATCTGTACGACGATATTTTTGGAGGATTAATTAAGAGTTTGGTGTTCGGCTTCTTTATCGGATGGATAGCGCTTAATCAGGGTTACTTTTGTCAACCAAACTCAGCAGGAATAAGTCGTGCTACAACGGCAACCGTGGTAACCAGTTCGCTTGCTGTATTTAGCCTAAACTACTGTCTAACGGCGCTAATGTTTAGCGCGTGATGTGGAAGAAAATATGAAAACAAAACTATCCGAACTATTCGTTGGTGTTTTTTTACTTGCGGGTGTTGTCTCGGTGGCCTTTTTAGCTATGAATGTTGGAAATTTAGATTCTGAGAGTAGCGGTGAGAGCTATCGTGTTAGCGCTTCTTTCGATAATATTGGTGGACTAAATGCAAAATCTCCGGTTACATTGGCGGGCGTGAGAATTGGCAGGGTGACTTCTATTCAGGTAGATCGCGACAGGTTTAATGCTGTTGTCAACATGAGTATAAGCAGTGCCTACAATAATCTGCCTCTGGATACTAGTGCATCAATTCTTACATCTGGACTTTTAGGATCGCAGTATATCGGACTGGACCCTGGCGGCGATATTGAAGTGTTGCAAGAAGGTAGCGTTATTGATATCACCCAATCTGCCATTGTTCTTGAAAATCTGATCAGCAAGTTTTTGTTTAGCCAGGCGGAGAAATAGGCATGAAACAATTAAAAGCGTTATTGTTCGTAATAAGCTTAATCATAGCCCCTTATGCACTTCAGGCGAGTGAGGCTGTGCCCCATGAAATTATTGAAACAGCCGTTAATGAACTCTTGTCTGAATTTGAAATTCGACGGAATGAATTAGCTCAGGATGAAGCTAAATTGTTTCAACTCGTCGAAAGTGTTGTGGTTCCGCGCTTTGATGTTCCCATTATCGCTCGCTTAGTGCTTGCAAAGCACTGGCGCACGGCAACGGATAAGCAGCGAAGGGCATTTACTGATCAGTTTAAAACACTTCTGATTCGCACATATGCTAAGGCACTTTTTAAGTACACTGGAAATGAGCAAATGCTTGTTACTCCGAGTTCGGTTAAGCCTGAAGATAAGAAAACACGTGTGCGTACCGAGGTGATTTTGCCGGGCACCTCGCCAATTGAGGTGACTTATGCGTTACTTAAAAACGCCGAAGAACAGTGGAAAATTTATGATATGACTATTGATGGTATAAGTCTGGTGAAAAATTACCGTGTCTCCTATGGCGATGCGGTCGCTCAGAAAGGACTTGATGTGTTAATCGTAGAAATGACTGCAAAAAATAGTCAACCGGAAGCTAAAGAGTGATTGACGGAATTGTTAGCGCTGATGGCACGAGACTAATACTTTCCGGTAGTCTAAATTTTGATACGACTTCGATATTGGTAAAACAACTCGTGGATTTGCCACTTGTATCGGTGAAAACTGTCGACTTACAAAAGCTAGAGCGAGTTGATACGGCGGGTGTTGCGTGTTTAGTTTGGCTAGCGACAAAAAAGATTAAGCATTCTCCGCTCGAAATGGATTATTGTTCTGATAAATTGGCAAAACTGTTAGAAGTTACCGACGTTCGTTCGTTTTTTCGTATAAAATCCTAGGGTAGATACGATAATCTCTTTTGGTGCAAGCATTTCTCTATTTTAGGGTAATGAATTTGTGATTTGGATGCTCGTGTAATTCAGTTATGAGGCTTCAATGGTTGTTAGGAGTGTTGGGGTCTTCTTCATTAAAGGTATATAAATGGTTACTCCTGAGAATATTAAAGTCTGGATTGAAGAGAATCTAGCGAATAGTACGGTTGAAATTGATGGGGATGGACACCATTTTACTGCTGTGATTGTCTGCCCAGATTTTGCTGGTAAGAATCGAATTCAGCAACACCAAATGGTTTACGGCGCTTTGGGTGACCGAATGAAAGCCGAAATCCATGCACTTTCAATGAAAACATTAACTCCCGAACAACGGGATCAGTCAGAGGCGTAAGGCATATGAATATTACTGAGCAAATTAAAGAACTTGTCGAAACTAACGATGTCGTTCTTTTTATGAAGGGTTCGCCCGACTTCCCGCAATGCGGTTTTTCAGGACGTGCGACCCAAATTCTGCGCTCTTGTGGTGCACGTTTTGCGTCTGTTGACGTATTGCAGAATCAGGATATTCGCGAGGGCATTAAGCAATACTCCAGTTGGCCAACGATCCCTCAGCTGTATGTAAAAGGAGAATTTGTAGGTGGAAGCGATATTTTGATGGAAATGTATGAAAATGGCGAACTCCAGGAAACACTGCAGTCATCTGAAAAAGTAGACAATTAATATTTACAATTAACCCGGAACATTCGTGGATAAATTAATTATTTCAGGTGGACGCCGATTAAAGGGCGAAGTTCGTATCTCTGGTGCGAAAAATGCCGCACTTCCTGTGCTCATCGCATCTTTATTGACCGCAGACCCAGTGCGGATCTGCAATGTTCCGCATCTACACGATATAACCACCACGTTGGAGCTCTTAGGCCAACTAGGTGTGCAATTGGAAATAGATGAAAAACTTTCGACGACCGCTGACGCGAGCCAGGTTAACTGTTTGACCGCGCCTTACGGCTTGGTTAAAACGATGCGTGCTTCGATTTTGGTGCTTGGTCCGTTGTTAGCACGTTTTGGCGAGGCGAAGGTATCATTGCCAGGTGGCTGCGCAATAGGATCCCGCCCAGTAAACTTGCATATAAAGGGATTTGAGGCTATGGGTGCCAAAGTTGATATTGAAGGTGGGTACATCAATGCTACATGTGACAGGCTAAAAGGCGCCCGAATATTCATGGATATGATTTCTGTAACCGGAACAGAAAACATTATGATGGCGGCAACAATTGCTGACGGTACAACCGTTATAGAGAATGCAGCGCGTGAACCAGAAGTGGTAGATTTGGCTCAGTGCCTGATTGCTATGGGCGCCAATATAAAAGGTGCCGGTACTGATGAGATTACCATTCATGGCGTCGAAAAACTGCACGGTGCGACTCATACGGTTATTCCTGACCGAATTGAGGCCGGCACCTATTTGGTTGCGGCCGCCGCTACTGGTGGATCCGTAAAATTGCAAAATGTTAGACCGTCTTCGTTAGAGGCTGTGCTTGATAAGTTGCGTGAAGCCGGTGCGATAATAACTGTTGGTGAAGATAGTATTTTTCTGGATATGCAAGGCCGTCGACCCAAATCTGTCAATATTCGTACAGCACCTTTTCCAGCGTTTCCAACCGACATGCAGGCGCAGTTTGTTATGCTAAACTCGATTGCCGAGGGCGTGGCAACGGTTACCGAAACTATCTTTGAAAATCGATATATGCACGTTCATGAATTACAGCGAATGGGTGCAGATATTGAACTGGAGAGTAACACAGCAGTGGTTCGTGGCGTCGAACAGCTCACCGGTGCTCCAGTAATGGCAACAGATCTAAGAGCTTCAGCATGCCTTGTATTGGCCGGTCTGGTTGCGACCGGAGAAACGGTCATTGATCGCATTTATCATATTGACCGTGGTTATGATTGTATTGAAGAGAAGATGTCGCAGTTGGGTGCGCAGATTCGAAGAGTGCCCGGTCATATTTATGAGCGCCAAGCTGTACTAGCTTAGGCAGGGATAGTTAGCCGATTATTTTATGCTTACTATTGCACTTTCTAAAGGGCGTATCCTTGATGATACGCTACCGTTGTTTGAGCGTTTTGGCGTTTTCCCTGTGGAAAATCCGTCAAAAAGTAGACGGCTGATTATTGAATCAAATAAACCTGATATACGATTTTTGATTATCCGCGCGTCGGATGTTGCAACTTACGTGCAGTTTGGCGCTGCCGATGCGGGTGTCGTTGGCAAGGACTTACTGCTAGAGCATGGCGGTGATGGCATGTACGAAACGCTAGATTTAAATATTGCCCGCTGTCGCATGGTTGTGGCTGAGCCTGAAACAGCTTCCGCAACTAGCCGAGCCGCTTCCGTTGCCCGACTGCGAATAGCAACCAAATATCCTAATATTACGCAAAAACATTTTGCCGCTAAGGGCATACAAACCGAGATCATCAAACTCTACGGTTCTATGGAGTTAGCACCATTGGTAGGACTTGCTGATTCAATTGTTGATTTGGTTGATACGGGTAATACAATGTCGGCCAACGGCTTGAAGGAAGTCGAAACCATAGCTGATATTAGTTCTCGGTTCGTTGTGAATAGAGCCTCAATGAAATTAAAAAGACAGGCGTTATCGATTGTTATTGATCGAATGAGAGAATCTTTAAAGGGCTCGAAACATTGACCACTAATGATGAATCTGTGATGCGTCGGTTAAATTCTTCCGATGTTGAATTCAGTGAGGTGTTGCGTGCTTTATTGGATAGGGATGAAGGCGAGCATCAGCAGACCGAAGACTCTGTGCGTGAAATTATAACAAGCGTGCGGAAGCAGGGTGATCGCGCATTAATTGAGCTCACGAATCGATTTGATAGAAGGGCAATAGTAAACGTAGAAGAGCTGGTTATAACCTCGGAGCAAATGGGTGCTTATATTGCTCTCATAGAGGATGACCAACGGGCTGCTATTCAGGTGGCCGCTGACCGTATACGAGAGTTTCATGAGCATCAAAGGGAATCATCATGGTCATATAAGGACTCCTATGGCAGTAATTTGGGGCAAATCGTTACGCCCATAAATAAAGTGGGGGTTTACGTGCCTGGTGGAAAAGCGGCTTATCCTTCTTCAGTCTTAATGAACATTATTCCAGCTAAAGTTGCCGGCTGTGGCGACATCACTATGGTGGTTCCGGCTCCGGATGGAGTGGTTAACTCGATGGTTATAGCGGCAGCAGCAGTTGCCGGGGCAGACCGGATATTTACTATCGGTGGTGCTCAAGCTGTAGCAGCTTTAGCTTATGGAACTCAATCGATTTCAGCTGTTGATAAAATTGTAGGCCCCGGTAATATTTTCGTCGCAACAGCCAAACGACAAGTGTTTGGAAAGGTCGGAATCGACATGGTAGCAGGCCCTTCGGAAGTGCTTATAATCGCCGACGAAACGGCGAACCCAGAATGGATTGCAATGGATCTATTTGCTCAGGCGGAACATGATGAGATGGCTCAATCGATATTGATTTCGCCAAGTAAAACATTGATTGATGCCGTCGAAAAAGAAATTTTGGAAACGCTTCCATCTATGCAACGGCGATCAATAATCGCTGGATCGCTAAGGGGTAATGGGGCGTTGATCAAGGTTCGTGATATGCAGGAAGCTGCGGATATTTCAAATCTAGTTGCACCGGAGCATCTCGAACTGCAAGTTGCCGATACGGAGACTTTACTGCCATTAATACATCATGCTGGTGCAATATTCTTAGGTTATTTTAGTGCATAATCTCTCGGCGATTATTGCCTTGGACCTAATCATGTATTACCTACTGCTGGCACGGCTCGATTTAGTTCTCCGCTCGGCGTTTATGATTTTCAGAAGCGTTCAAGCATTATCAACTGTTCCCGGCTGGGTGCTAAGACACTCGCAAAAACAGCTTCTTGCTTAGCTAGATCTGAGCAACTTGAAGCCCATGCAAGATCTGCAGAACTGCGACAGTAAAAACCGTATTTGTCTAAAATTTTGAGTTCTTCGTTTAGATCTATTGTTTATTATTGGAAAATTTATTTTTATAAAACTCGGTATTAAAGATATGACAGCTCGAATCGCAAGTGTCCAACGGGATACAAAGGAGACTCAGATAGGTGTGACGGCCAATTTAGATGGAACCGGCATCGGTGTGTTTAATACTGGCGTGCCTTTTCTTGAGCATATGCTGGATCAGATTTGTCGTCACGGCTTAATCGATCTGCAGGTCATAGCAAATGGTGATCTACTGATTGACGATCATCATACGGTCGAAGATGTTGGAATTACCTTTGGTCAGGCGGTACATAAGGCGATCGGGGATAAAAAGGGCATCTATCGATATGGAAGCGCCTATGTTCCATTAGATGAGGCGTTAAGTCGAGTTGTGCTCGATTTCTCTGGACGGCCGATGCTTACCTATAATGTCGATTATCCCAGGGCCCGAATTGGCCAATTTGATGTTGATCTTCTTCGTGAGTTTTTTCAGGGGTTCTGCAACCATGCGTTAGTGACCTTGCATATTGATAATCTTCGCGGAACGAATGCTCATCATGTCGCTGAAACTGTATTTAAAGCATTCGGTCGGGCAATACGATCTGCCGTTGATTTTGATGCTCGTATGAAGGGTATCATTCCGTCGACTAAAGGAACTTTATGATGCAGAAAGTTGTCATTGTCGATGTTGGATCCGGCAATTTATTTTCTGTAAAAAATGCTATTCGAACGGCATCGCCGGATGTTGAGGTGGTTGTTAGTCGTAGTATTGATGTAATCCAAAACGCCGATAAGCTCGTTTTGCCCGGGCAAGGTGCCATGGGCAGCTGGTTGAGCGGTATGAACGAAAACGGGTTAATGCAACCGCTACTCGCCGCAACTCAACATATCCCAACATTAGGAATATGTCTTGGTATGCAGGTTATGATGGATTTTAGTGAAGAGGACGGCGGAATTAAAGGACTTGGCTTTTTTCCCGGATCTGTTACTCGTTTCCATTTGTCCGAACCTTTAGGCAATCATTCTATGAAAATTCCACACATGGGATGGAATAGGGTGGCTCAGCGTGTAGATCATCCATTATGGTTTAAGATTGATGACGGAAAACGCTTCTACTTTGTGCATAGCTATTATGTTAAAGCGGATTTGTCTCATCAAAGTGTAGGGGAAACCAATTACATTGAGAAGTTCTGCAGTGCTATAGCCAGAGATAACCTTTTTGCGGTGCAGTTTCATCCTGAAAAAAGCCAGCAACAAGGCCTTCAATTGTTACGGAATTTTGTCAATTGGGACGGAACACCGTGACATCTACACATTATCTTTGATTTTTACCGAGTATTAAGCAATGTTACTTATTCCTGCTATTGATATCAAAGACAGCAAGTGCGTGCGACTGAAGCAGGGTCGTATGGAAGACTCGACCATTTTTGCCGAAGACCCGGTTGCGGTGGCTGATTCGTGGGTAGAGCAAGGAGCAAGGCGCATTCATATTGTAGATCTGGATGGTGCGATGTCTGGAGAGCCGATCAATTGGCGAATTGTGCGTGATATTGCTAGAAATCATCCTGATATTCCTGTGCAAATCGGTGGCGGTATTCGTGATAAAGAAACGATTGAGAAATATCTCGAAACAGGTGCCAAGTACGTAATAATTGGCACAAAAGCGGTAAATGAACCGCATTTCGTAAGTGATATTTGTGCTGAGTTTTCGGGACACATTATTGTTGGTCTGGATGCTAAAAATGGCCTGGTAGCAACTGATGGATGGTCGAAATTGTCCAAGCACGATGTTATTGACTTAGCGCTTCATTTCGAAAATGATGGAGTTGAGGCGATTATTTATACCGATATCGATCGAGATGGCATGATGAGTGGCGTAAGTATTGAATCAACAGCCCGACTCGCGAATGCTATTCATATTCCGGTAATCGCGTCAGGCGGTGTGACGAATCTCGATGATATTCGTAACGTGTGTGAAATATCTGAAACCGGCGTTACCGGAGTGATTGCGGGACGTTCTCTATATGAAGGTACTCTGGATCTAAAAGAAGCGCAAAATCTAGCTGATTCATTATCAGTGCCTGTTTTGGGGGAGTAATGCCAAGTGCTTGCTAAACGAATTATCCCTTGTTTGGATGTCGACGCCGGTAGAGTTGTGAAAGGCGTCAATTTTGTGGGGATTCGAGATGCCGGGGATCCCGTTGAAGTGGCTTGTCGCTATAATGATGAAGGTGCGGATGAAATTACGATTCTCGATATAACTGCCAGTTCCGATGATCGAAATACTATTGTTGACGTAATCGAAGATGTTGCATCGAATGTATTTATTCCATTAACTGTCGGTGGAGGAATACGCGAGTTAAATGATATTAAACGCGTTCTTGATGCAGGCGCTGACAAAGTATCAATAAATACGGCTGCGGTTTTTCGCCCTGAATTTGTGCGTGAGGCGAGTATTTATTACGGTAGTCAGTGTATTGTTGTTGCTATCGATGCAAAACGTGTTGTAACCGCTACCGGGTCAGACTGGGAAATTTTTACCCATGGTGGAAGGCGTTCTACCGGAATAGATGCGGTTGATTGGGCGCAGCAGATGACGGAGTTTGGTGCAGGCGAACTATTGGTAACCAGTATGGATCGAGATGGTTGTCGGGAGGGGTTTGATAATGAACTTAATGCAATAATATCTGCTTCGGTAGCAGTGCCTGTCATTGCGTCAGGCGGTGTGGGTAATTTAGATCATTTGGCCGATGGTGTGATTTATGGACGCGCCGATGCGGTTCTGGCGGCCAGTATTTTTCATTTTGGAGAATATACTATTGGCGAAGCAAAGCAGCATATGCAAACACGTGGTATTGAGGTAAATTTATGAATTCTGATCAATTCACCCTTGGGTGCTTGGATTCGATAATATCATCCCGAAAGACGCAAAATGGGGATCTTTCGTATGTGGCATCATTGTTGGGAAACGATGATACTAAAGCGTTAAAAAAAATTGGAGAAGAGGCCACAGAGCTGGTAATTGCTTTAAAGAATGAGAATCGTTTAGAGATTGTAGCTGAGGCGGCCGATCTCTGGTTTCATACTTTAGTAGCGCTAGCACGTCATGATTGCGACTCAACTGATATTTTAAGTGAGTTGGAGCGTCGTTTCGGAGTCTCTGGTCATATTGAAAAAGCCTCAAGAACCTAGTTTTATTCGAATTTGGTAAATAAGTTAGTTTATACGCCGTCTTTCGGCTTAGAATACCGGCACGGAAAATCTCGGCGGATACATTGTTGAGTAGAAAGTATGTAGAATCAATGTTCTTCCTAAAAGTTTTAATTATCTTGATCGATTGATCAACTGGAGCAAATAAGATGGGTTTTGGTGGTATTAGTATTTGGCAACTACTTATCGTTTTGGTGATAGTAGTATTGATTTTTGGTACGAAGAAATTACGCGGAATGGGGGGGGATCTTGGGTCAGCGGTTAAGAGTTTTAAAAAGGCTGTAATAGAGGAACCTAAAGAGGGTGAGGCAAAAGATGAGGTGGATAACGCGGAAGTAACAACAGGCGAAGTGCTTGAAGACAATGCCTTGTCAGAAGATAAACCTGAAGACTCTGATAAGAAAAACGCTTGATATTTTATGAATAGTAATACCTCTGTGTTCGGGATACGAAGTGTTTGATATTGGTTTTTGGGAAATGAGCCTGATAGCGCTTATAGCGTTGATGGTGTTGGGGCCTGAGCGCTTACCTTCGGCTGCGCGAACCGTAGGTCTGTGGGTCGGTCGTGCACGTCGAATGGTTGCTGACGTTAAATCCGACATTAACCGGGAAATCAAGGATGGCGAGCTGAAAGAACTAGAAGCTTTGAAGAAGTCAGTGCAGAAGACCAGTGAAGAGTTTACATCGTCAGTGTCTTCGGCTGCCGACTCCGCACAACGGGAAGCGGAAAAGTTAAATCCGGAAAACGTGGTTGAAACACTCACTGATAGCACGACTGAAGCAAAAAATGGCTAGTACAGATTCCGAACAAGATTCGATTAAATCGACTGAAGCAACCTTCGTATCACACCTGATAGAATTGCGTAATCGACTCCTAAAGGGGGTGGGTGCAATACTTGCTATTTTTTTAGTGGCAGCCCCCTTCGCTAACGATCTGTATGAAATTCTAGCCGCACCATTAATGCAAGCATTACCAGCCGGCAACACTATGATTTCGACGGAGCCGCACGGTCCGTTTTTTGTGCCGTTTAAATTCGCGTTTGCTGTATCGGTTGCGGTTGCGATGCCGATTCTGCTTTATCAAATTTGGTCATTTGTTGCACCGGGTCTATACAAGAAAGAGAAACGCCTCGTTATTCCGCTATTAGTATCTAGTACACTGCTATTTTATCTGGGCATCTTGTTTGCCTATTTTGTTGTTTTTCCAATAATTTTCCTATTCTTCACCGCCTCCGCACCGGATGGTGTCGCTGTAATGACAGACATAAGTGCCTATCTTGGATTTGTTCTAAAGTTATTTTTTGCTTTTGGAATAGCATTCGAGGTTCCGGTTGCTACGGTATTGATGGTACGAATGGGGGTGACTACACCTGATAGCCTATCGGAAAAACGACCCTACATTATTGTTAGTGCGTTCGTTGTAGGCATGCTGCTAACACCGCCAGATATTTTCTCGCAAACTATGCTGGCATTTCCAGTTTGGCTACTATTTGAGATTGGATTGTTTTTTTCAAGAAGGATATATAAAAACAAATTAGCTCAGGCAAAATTAGACGAGTCGATGGATTCTGAGGATATTGATAACGAGGAATATGACGAAATTGATGCGGAAATGGAAAAGGCTGCAAAAGAGTATCATCGGGATAGCTAGTAAACTTGAAAAGTCTGCTTGACATTAAGATTTCCCTTCGATTTACTATAGGCAGAAGAACATAGAAAAATACCCATCAAGGTATATATTAGGAAAATAATAAAGAAGTTATTGCTGTAACTTTACATGAGGGCGGAGCCATTTCAGTTAATAATGCACTAATCGTTGATGATTCTCGAGTAGCCAGATTGGCATTAGCCAGACGTCTGGGGGCTCGTGGAATTGAGGTCGTGTCAGTCGCATCGGGAGCTGACGCGCTCCGTAAGTTGCAGGAAACGCGACCTGACGTGATTTTTATGGACTATATGATGCCCGAGATGGATGGCCTTGAGGCATGTCGAGCGATTGTAAATAACACCGCAACCTCACAAGTGCCGGTGATAATGACAACCAGCAACGATACTCCTGAATTTCGCAGGCGAGGCGTAGCTAGTGGGGCTAGTGGGTTTCTGTCTAAAGGATTGGAAGATAGAGAGCTTGATAATGTTCTCGATGCGGTTAGCGGGATTAAGCTGGAACAAACAATGGGAGGGGACATGGTTGGAGGAAAAGTAGAAATAGACGATGAAACCTTGGCGTGGATTCGAGATCAAGCCATCAATGCTGCTAGACAAGCTTCTGAAGAGTATTTCACAGGACAATTACAAGCTTTGGAAGATCAGGTCGTTAGTGTCGCCGAGAATGCGGCAAAACAAGTGCTTGGTGACGCCTCTCCTGTGCGAGGAATTGGAGGTGGCTCAGGGGTGGGTGATGTAAGAGCATTGGAGCAACGCCTTGAGAACTTGCATACAGATAAGCAGCTTCGGGCAATGATCAATCAACTTATAAAAGATTCTGCTGGTGGTTATAGGGCAGACAATAAAGTAGGCGGTTCTTCGTCTTCCGGATCAGGAATTGGAAGATTTTTCAAAAATCTATTGCTGATCATGGTATTGTTGGTTGTGATTTACTTTGTTCTGACAATGTTTTTTGCTGAATTGCCTTTTGTAGTTCAACTTCAGGAGACGGTGGTTAGATTGATTGAGCAGCTTCAAAAAAGATAAGTTTATTTGTATTGTATTCCGTTTTCACGGAATTGATGAAATTATTAACTGAAAAAGTGTGAGGTAATTATTATGTTTAATTTAATTAAAATTCGCTCAGTTGTGAATTCGACTTGCGTATTGCTTCTAATGTCAGTGTCTTCTGTTTATGCAGGGTCCGATGCTGCAGTGGCAGAAGCTGAGGCTGCTTTAGCACAAGCAAAGGAACTGGGTGCTGAATGGCGTTTAATTGATTCTGCAACGGGAAGTAAGGCGGGTTCATTATCAAAGTTACTGGCTGTTGCAAAAGAAAAAGCATCCAATGGTGAAAATGATGAAGTTATTCGCATTGCAAATAAAGTGACAGTGGCAGCAATGCTTGGAATTGATCAAGCCAAGGCTCAGGCGAGTGCAAGTCCAACATATTAAAGACAGGGTTATTTAAGAAACCGGCCTGATGGCCGGTTTTTTTATGTCAAATTGCGAATGGAGCTTAAGTAATGTTACGAGATATTGTTTGGTACTGCTGTTACTTTTACAAAGCGTGAATCAATCGTATTGAAGTTGTGCTATTTTCTAGAGCTGATTAACGTCTTTTCTATTACCGTGTAAAGTTGGCTTTTACTTTTTCATTAGATTAAAGTGTTCAATTGGGTTGCGTCTTGTAATTCCAATGCCGGGTCGCGATATACTCTATATTGTGCACAAAATTAACAAATTCAAATATTGTAACTAATACCTATGTCTAGCGCTCTGGAAACTGCCCAACGTCAACTGCTTGATCCTGCCGACTTGGATCAAAAAAACTTGTCATCTTTACTTGGCTCTTTGAATTCTCGCCAAATTGATTATGGCGATTTATATTTCCAATATACCAGTCATGAATCTTGGTCCCTGGAAGATGGAAAAGTTAAGTCTGGTAGTCGCAATATAGATCAAGGAGTCGGAATTCGTGCTGTAAGTGGCGAGAAGACTGGATTTGCGTACTCTGATGATTTGAATTTATCTGTTTTGAGTCAGGCTGCGAATTCGGCGCGAGAAGTAGCCAGTCTAGGACAAGACGGCGGTGCCAGAGTACTTACACAAAACACAGCGAACTCTCGAGCACTTTACACTGATGCTAATCCTATCCAAAGTTTGAAAGATTTAGATAAAATTGCGCTACTAAAGGAAATTGAGACCATAGCGCGCGCAGA
>Ga0213861_10001353_pt1 | contig 21614 bp, 9 predicted proteins | sample PICome_4_FD_160110 | JGI IMG/M metagenome (GOLD analysis project Ga0213861, IMG submission 160110) | Coastal seawater microbial communities near Pivers Island, North Carolina, United States - PICO131 | ecosystem: Environmental > Aquatic > Marine > Coastal | place: USA: North Carolina | collected... | reverse complement strand
TTTTGTTAAATTTTCAAATCCACTAACTACTTTTTTAAAATTGGAAAGGGAAACAGGAATAATTTCAGTTTTTGGAATTTCTGTTATGCTTCCTGGGCTAAGTAACAAAATATTTTCATTTGCGAAGCACCATTTTAGATCATAAGAACCCTTCACATCCATTAACGTTGACCTTGTTGAATAGCTATTCAAAAGCTCTGAAAAAGGGTCTACTGTAATAAAACTTTGATTGCTATCAATGTATTTAGAAACACCCTCTGAGGAAAAGTAATATAAATTATTAGAGATATTTAAAATACTTGAGCCCATGCCCTTTTTCACAGAAGAAGATATATTAGATACATTAGAAAAAGAAAATAGATCTTCTGAAAGAGTGAGCTCATAGAGACCTCTTAGTTCGTGATTAACAAAAACTTTACCGTCTATTTGTTCATAAAATCTTGTTGATAAATCAAAGCCCTTAACTTTATTTCTAAAATTCCATTTCCCTGATTTTTTTTCTAAAATGCTTAACCCAGAGTAATTGCCTTGTAGAATTACAGAAGGATTGTTTTCTAAAATTTTGAAATCCCATGTCCCTGGTAAATCAGAAATTGTTTGCTGTATTTTATTGTTTTTGATTATGAAAGTTCCGGAATCATGCCCACAAAATAATAGCCCATCAATTTCTTTAAGACTCCAAACTTGTCCATTAGTTCCCTCAACAAACATAAAATTTTCATCAGATTCCCTGTGTTTATAAAAAAGGCCTTGATTAGTTCCTAAAAACAAATAATCATCATAAACCAAAGAAGAATAAACGGTGCCAATGGTACCTTTTGTGTCATTATAAACAGTAAACTGAGTCGACAAATTAATGAAGCTTATACCAATGTCTAGTCCTAGCCATAAATTATTTTGCTGGTCCTCATATACTGACAAAACAGTATTGTTACTAAGTCCATTTTCAAAATTTAAATCATATTTCAATTCTCCGTCTGAAGTGAGCTGAAAATAGCCTTTAGAAACTGTGCCAAGCACTATGCTATTATCTGTTAACTTTGTTGTGCTGTATATCCTAAGAGAGTTTAAATCTATCTTGGTATCTACAGCCCAATTAGATAACTTATCATTTTCCAGAAAATAAAAACCATTTGATTCAGTCAGAAAGAGTAATTTTCCATCGAACTCAAACATTCCAACAAGCTTATTTTTTACAATTCTAGAGTCATCAAGAAAAAGTTCTGTTGCTCCATTATTGAATTTGAATAAACCCTTATTTTTTTTATTAAAAAACAAAACCCCGTCTACTACAAAAATATTTGTAATATCATCGTCAGACTCAATAAACGAATATTCGTTTGTATCAATGTTGACTAGATAAATTCTTGAATAGGACTGAAAAACTAACCAATCATCTAGCTTAATTATTTTCCAAAATTGTTCTTCATTCTTTAATTCAATGTCTAACATTTTGGGAAGTGAAGTATATTCTAAAACATTTTTGTTGTTTATTTCCCAAATACCAAAGTCCATGTAACTACCAGAATACACATTGTTACCAACAGCCTTCACAGATCTAACAATAGAATTGTCTGGAACGGGATATAAACTCCAGTTGACTCCGTCAAATTCTAATAACCCGGAGTTATTTGCGAAATACATGGTTTGATTAGAAGTTTGAGTAATTCCCCAGTTTTGATTTTCAGCCTGATAAAGGTCAGGCGCGTAAGCCATCAAAGGGGGATGTTCCTGAGCATTAATGCCAAGAAAGTTGAATAGAATTAAAACAAAATATACTATTCTCATGTGAAAATAATTCTTTAAAACGATAAAAAATAAAGTAAATATATATTTGACGCGTTCAAATATAGCACAAAAATTATAATGCTAATTATAATCCTAATAATCTAAGACCTATTTACAAGATTATGAAAACGTTCAATTTGGTAATATAATGTCGGATCTTTAGTCCTAGAAATAATTTATATTTGTACTTCAAAATCAATCAAGCGGATTACAAATTTGTTTCAGCTATCAATAACGCACAAATCAAAAAATTGATTAAAAAAATTTTATTAATTGTTCTATCAACTTTTCTAGGAACTGAGATTAATGCTCAATCTATTAGAATTAATGAAGCGTCAGCATCAAATTCGATATATTTTGATGAAGATGGAGATACCCCGGACTGGATAGAAATCTATAATCACGGATCACAAACTATCTCAATAAACGATTGGGGTTTATCCGACGACGTTTTGGAACTTGACAAATGGATATTTCCAAATATCTCTCTAGCACCAGAAAGTTATCTATTGTTATGGGCTTCTTCAAAAGACAGGCCTAATATATCATATGCCACAACTCTTATTAATCAAGGAGATAATTTTAAATACTTAATCCCTTCTTCTGAGCCCAATACCAACTGGATGAATTTGGATTTTGATGACTCTAACTGGTCGCAAGGCGGCTCTGGCTTTGGATACGCTGATCAAGATGATGAAACTATAATTCCTTACGGCACGGTCTCTATTTACTTGCGAAAGCCATTTAATATCTCTGACTTAGACAACTTAAATACACTTATACTAGATATAGATTATGATGATGCATTTGTAGCTTATCTTAACGGAGTTGAAGTAGCAAGAGCAAATATTAACGGAAGTCCTCCTTCATATAATTCTGGAACGATTCAACAACATGAGGCCTTGATGTACAGCGGGGGCTCTCCGGAGCGATTTATAATAACTGATCCAAATACTGTGTTAATTGAAGGTGAAAACATTTTAACGATTCAAGCACATAACATTAGTAGTACTTCATCAGACTTTACTTTAATTCCGTTTTTATCAGCTATTTTCTCTAGTCCAAATGGGCTAGGAATAACTCCCCCTGAGATATTACAGCTAAGTTCTAGTGGACTACATACAAACTTTAAGATATCTTCAAATTCAGAAACTATTACTTTGAGTGATTCATCTGGTGAAATAATAGACCAACTTACTGTTGAAAACTTACCTCCAGAGACTTCACTTGGTGTTAATGAGGATAATCTTGATTTAGTTATTTTCTCAGAAACCACACCAGGCTATCAAAACTCCAATAACTATTACACAGGCGCGGTTTCTGAATCTGTCATCTTTTCAAATAACAGTGGATTTTTAAATGAATCCATAAATTTATCTCTTTCAGGAAATTCTAGCGGGCAAGTTATTAGGTACACTACTGATGCTAGTATTCCAACTGAAACAGACTTAGTATATTCATCCCCAATTCAGGTCGTTGAAAATACTACTATAAGGGCTAGAATTTTTCAAACAAACTACCTTCCTTCTACTATTTTCAGTAAATCATATATTTTTGACGATATTCCTGAAATTGACACTGTTTTTTTAACTACAGAACCTGAAAATTTATTTGATGAAGAAAGTGGGATATATGTTTTTGGAGAAGCTGGAACCTATGACACTTGGGTACCTTATTTTGGAGCTAACTTTTGGGAGGATTGGGAACGACCTGTTCATATCTCATTTTACGACAGTGAAACAAATGAAATCCAATCTGAATTTGATGGAGGTTTAAAAATTTTTGGTGGTTGGTCTAGGGGACAGAATGCACAACGCTCGTTGGCGCTATTTGCTCGAGGACAATATGGGTATTCCAAGTTTGAAGAATCATTTTTTGAAGAACTTTCGTATGACGATTTTCAATCTCTAGTTCTTAGAAACTCAGGCCAGGACTGGATTCGTTCATCAATAAAAGATGTTACCCTTACAAGTCTCATGCGAGGATCAGGCTTAGATTTTCAAGAGCATAATGCTGTATCAACTTATATAAATGGTGAATACTGGGGTTTATATAATATGCGAGAAAAAAACAATGAACATATGTTAGCTTCAAAACACAATATTGATGCCGATGAGATTACAATATTAACCAATAATGCTGAAGTTTTAGAGGGTAGTAATAATGATTATAATAACCTTATGGATTATGTAGCTTCAATAGATTTAAGTATTGATGCTAATTTTGAATATGTTATAGAGAGAGTTGATCTTGTAAACTACGCATTATATCAAGCTGCTAATGTTTATTATAATAATACTGATTGGCCTGGAAATAATATTAAATTCTGGAACTACCCGAACGGAAAATGGAGATGGGTTATGTATGATACGGATTTTGGATTTGGCCCTTGGTGGAACCCAGGAAACTTCTGGGAAGACACCCTTAGTTTTGCATTAGAGCCTAATGGGCCAGATTGGCCAAACCCTGCATGGTCTACGTTATTATTTAGAAAATTAACTACTAATATTGGGTTTAGAAACCAGTTTATTAATAGATATGCTGACGAAATAAACACTCGTTTTTTAGCTACTAATATAAAAAATCATATTGATCTTCTTCACAATAATATAAATTCTGAAATCCCCTACCATTACGAAAGATGGGATAGTGATCCTAACTTAGCTACTTATTATAGAGATGCAATGAAGGAATTTGCTGACCAAAGGCCATTCTACGCAAAAGAGCACATAAAAGCTAAGTTTGATCTCCCAGACTATCATGAGCTTACAATCACCAATTATGATACTAATGAAGGATTTGTAAAAGTAAATAATAACTTAAAAATTCAAGAAAGTTCATGGGAAGGAGATTATTTTGAGACAGTTCCTGTTCAACTTAAGGCAATCCCAGAAACAGGATATGAATTTTCTCACTGGGGTGGTGAATCTAACTCAACAGACAATATTATATATGTGAATTTAACAGAAGATGTTGAAGTCGTCCCGTACTTCTCTCCAAATGATTCCTACGATCTTATTGTTATTAATGAAATCAATTATAATTCTTCTGATGATTCTAATGCTGATGATTGGATAGAGCTATTCAACCCAAACCCATATCAGATAGATCTTTCGCTGTGGCAAATCAAGGATAGTGACGATTCACATGAATATGTAATTCCAGAGGGTACTTTTATTGAAGGAGAAGGATTTATTGTAGCTGTTAAAGACACTTCAGACTATCTTTCTATATTTCCAGACGCAATAAACTATATCGGAAACCTAGGATTTGGTTTGGGATCAAGTGGAGATAGTGTTCGTCTTTTTGATTCTGATAATATTCTTCAGGATCAGGTGACTTACACTTCAGAAAGCCCATGGCCAAACTGTGCAAATGACAGCGGATATACTATTGAACTAATTAGTCCTGAACTGGATAATAGCTTAGCTGAAAACTGGAGTTGTATTAATTTAAATGGAAGCCCTAATGCGCCTAATACTGAGATATTAAGTGTACCGTCTAATTTAAAAAGTGTCCCTGTTGTATTTCCAAACCCAACAAAATCAATGTTAAATATAACAGGTCAGGCTCAGTTTTATAATGTCGCTATATATAATGTTTCTGGTCAAAGATTAATTGATAAGCAAAAAGTAAATCAAGTAGATGTGAGCTCCTTTCCATCTGGAGTTTATTTTATAAAAGTAAATCAAGGAAGTGATCAATTCACTCTAAAATTTTTAAAAAATTAGCAATTCTTTCAAAAAATAACCTTTGAGTATTAAAAATAATAAAATCATCATTTGTCTTTTACTAACAATATGCTTGGGCTTTACTTCTAATGCTGATAATAAACTAGGCCAACTTATCCAAAAACTCGATAGTGTAATGCTCGAGCGCGGAAAATATGAAGCTAATGTAGAAAATCAGCTAAGTAATTTAAAAAGTCTACTAAATGAACAGAACTCCTCAATAGAAAATAAGTATTTTATTGTAAATAAAATTATTGAAATTTACGAATACTACAGCTTTGAAGAAGCTCTTAGGTATATTGAGCTAAACCTTCAATATGCAAAGGAGCTTAAGAATAACTATTTAATTGAAGAATGTAACCTAAAACTTTCAAAGCTTCTAATATCGTCAGGGCGATATAAAGAATCTGTTGATTTGCTAAATAAAATTAATAAAAACTCCTTAGATCCAAAACTGTTAAGTAGTTATTATTCGGACTATAGCGGATTATACAAAAGATTAAGTTTTTATACCCCAGTCAATGAAAGTCGCAAAAATTATCTTGAACTATATGGGATATATCGTGACTCTTTAGTTAAAACACTTCCTAAAGATTCTGAGGAATTTTTAAATTTCTTAGAAAAGCAACAAAGAGACGGTGGCCTTTTAAATGCTGCACTAAAAACAAATGATAAGAGATTGTCCAAAGTAAAAAGCGATTCAAAACTATTTGCTCTTATAGCATTTGAGAGGTCAATGTCATACAAGCAATTAGGTGACGTGGAACAAGAAAAAAGGTATTTAATATTGTCCGCTATGGCAGACATAAAAAATGCTGTAAAAGATAATGCTTCAATGACAGAACTAGCAACCATACTATTTAAAGAAAGAGATTTAGAGAGGGCCTATAAATTCATAAACTTTTCGTTTGAAGATGCTGAAAAATACAACTCACCACTAAGATTCGTTAATATCTCCAACATATTACCAGTGATTACAAAAGCATATGAAAGTAGTACTGACGTACAAGACACTAAACTGAAGAATCTTTTAATATATATAAGTGTTCTCGCTGCCTTTTTATTAGGATTAGTAATTTTTGTATACAGTCAAATTAAAAAGCTTTCAATAACTAGAAATAACCTAAAGGTTGCTAACGAGGAACTACAAAATCTAAATATTAAATTAAGTCAATCTAATGACGACCTGAACAACTTGTATGATGAACTAAGTAAGTCGGATAAAGTAAAAGTTAATTCGCTTGGTGTATTTCTTAATTTATATTCAGATTACATAAACAAACTTGAGTCTTATCGAAAAATGGTAAGAAAACATTTAGTCACCAATAAGGTAAACGAATTGATTAACCTGACAAAATCAAATGAAATCATAAACAGTGAAATCAAAATATTTAATAAAAATTTCGACGAGGCTTTTTTACATATTTATCCCGATTTTGTGGATAAGCTTAATTTACTGCTAGAAACAGATTCGAGGGTAAAATATAACCCTAATTCTAAGGAGCTTAGTACCGAAATTAGAATTTTTGCTTTAATAAGGCTTGGTATTACAAGTAGTTCTCAAATTTCTAAGATCCTACGGTACTCTGTAAATACTATCTATAACTATCGAGTCAAAGTTAAAAATACCGCAATCGACAGAGAGAGTTTTGAATCAAACATAATTAGTATTGTATAAAATGAGAAGAATTCTTCTCTGTTGAAATTTAAAACATAGATTTTTATTTACACATTATACTTTAATTAATCTACTTTTTGTTTTTTTTATAATATTGATTTTCAATAATTTATAAAAAAGTTTAAAAAATAAATCTATATTAAATCTATATTAATTTTTTTTAAGTGCATATATCATTGATATTTGTAACAATTAAAAAAAAATGGCTCAATTATTGATTTGAGTATGTAGATTTTCTGAAATTTTAAAAAATTTAACAAATGAAACAAAAATTACTTTTTTTCTCATTAATTATCTCGGGGCTTCTGTACAGCCAAGAAACAATGCATATCGATTTTGATGAATTCAATCCTGGAATAGTGTTTAATAGCTGGAATAGTTCAGCTAGTTTTGCTAAAGTTACTAATCCCGATGTATCAACTGAAAACCCATCCGCTTTTGTAGGACAATTTACTTCAGGTGATGACAATGGAATAGGAATTGGTGTTATAGATCCAACAACTGTTTTTACTACACCCTTTAACTTGTCCGCATTGTCGTACTTTAAAATGAAAGTATGGTCTTCTGAAGCTATAAGTGTTACATTACATATTGAAAACTCTCCAGATTATGGAAATTACATTGAAAGAACAGAAATAGTTAATAGTGAGCAGTTAAACCAATGGGTTGAGCTGACTTTTGATTTTTCAGGAGAAAACAATATTTTTATGAATAATATTGTCATAAAGGTAAGTGGAGATTCTACAGAACAAGGTGACAACTATTATTTTGATGATATTTTGGGTCCTCCCCTTTATGATTCAGCTGCATATGATTTTTCTCCTATCGATAATGCTACAGAAGTTTCAGTAGGCACCAACATGATTATAACAACAAATGATGTGTTTACGGCAGCACAAGGAGCTAACATAAGTGATATTAATCAAGTTGTCAGCTTGCGTTCAGGCGATATAAATGGTGATGAGATTCCATTTACAGCTTCCATAAATGGAAGCAATAACGAAATCATTATAGACCCTACCAATAGTTTAGACTTCACAAGCTCCTATTGGTACGGAATTATTGATGATCAAATATTCCATGCAAATGGAGCATCGGTAGCTGGTGTAAATGCAACTTTTACAACAAAAGACCCTGTTGAAGGTGATATTAATGTGATGCTATTTGATTTTGATACTGTAAATCAAGACCTTGATTTTGTAAGCTGGGGCGGAACTGGATTTAGCAAGGTTTCTAACCCAGATGCTACTGGAATTAACACCTCAGCGAATGTTGGACAGTACACTCATGCTGGAAATGATTCAGGTTTAGAAAATGATTTAGTAAACGGATCTACTCCTTTGGATGCTCCAGACTTTTCAGAAACTCCATTTATTAAGGTGAAAGTTTGGGTTGATAGACCCGTTGATGTTATGGTAAGGATTCAAAACTATCCAGATTATGGACAAGGTTTTGATCAGACAATTTCTGTAACCGAAACAAATCAATGGGTGCAGTTAATATATAACTTTGGATCAGTTACTGCTACAAACTACGATAGAGCTCAGATTTACTTTGATAGAAATCAAGCTGGAGGAACTGAAGCTGGGGATATATACTACTTCGATGATTATGAAAAAAGTAACGTTGCTCCACAAGCGGAACTCACACTAACTCCTGAAGATGGATCAAATGATATTTCTTTAGCATCTGGAATGTCTGTAGTCTCTAACTTAGCATTTGAAAATCTTGATGGGACTACCATTACAGATATCAGCTCAATGGTCGAATTGAGAGAAAATAATGCTAACGGCGCTGTAGTCCAGTCAATCATTTCGATTTCTGAGGACAAAACACAGATTAATGTTGTTCCATCTTCCCTTTTAGACCCAAACACTACATACTGGTATGGGATCTTAGAAAACACGATTCAATTTGAAAATGGTGAAACCGTAACTGGAGCTTCAGCGAGTTTCACAACCACAACAGAGTCTATTGAAATGATTATTTATGAAGATTTTGATGACATATCATTAAGTATTATCTCAGAGACCATGGGAGATCCTCCAGGGTCTTATGTTCTTTCCATTGATCCAGATGATGTGTCTAACGGAGTTCAACAATGGGACAAAGGAGATACATGGTGGGGGTGGGAACGTATTCATATGGAAATGATTAATCCATTTGACATGGGTCAGCATGATCTTTTTTCTGTTCGTGTTTACTCACCTGTTCAAACTGAAATGATGTTAAAATTAGCTGATGCTAGAGACGATGGAGATCAAAATGGATTCATAGAGGTGCGACAAGACATTGTATCAACTAATCAATGGCAAACTCTCTATTTTGACATGTCAGATATTGCAGACGGAGTAAGCTTCAGTCATTTATTCATTTTCATAGGACCTGGTGATCCAAGTGTAACAGGGACATTCTACATTGATAATATTGAAGGACCTGGATTACAAAACACAGCTGGACTTAATGAACTGAACTCAAATAGTTTCAGCATGTATCCAAATCCTAGCTCCGATATTGTGTATTTCAAAAACCTAAACAGAACAACTACTGTCAAAATCTACGATATAAACATGAGGCTAGTTAAGTCAGAGTCTATAAATTCAAATAAAATTTTAATTGAAGACTTAAATACTGGAGTCTATTTCGTTGAAATTGATGGACATGTAGAAAAACTAATTAAAAGATAAATTATATTGCCTTATTCAAATACAACTAGCGCTTTTTCAAGTGCTAGTTGTATTTGCAAGACACTAAACCAAACTAATGATACTAACTAAAAATAAATCACTTAAAATACTTTCTGTATTCTTTGCAATTTTCATGTCTTTATGCTCCTATGGGCAATCAATGATAGTTAAAGGTAAGGTTGTAGACGAAAAGGGGGTTCCTTTAATTGGTGTTACAATTATTGAAGATGGAATTAACAATGGAGCTGCTACAGATTTTGATGGCAATTACGTATTAAATGTACAGTCCCCCGATGCAAACTTAGCTGTGTCATATATTGGTTTTGAAACTCAAATCATTTCTGTTAAAGGAGAATCTACAGTAAATATTATAATGGTTGAAGACCTTGAATCTCTGGAGGAAGTTCAAGTAGTTGCATTTTCAAAACAGAAAAAAAATAGTGTGATCGGATCTATTTCGACAGTCAAAGCATCAGAACTTAAGATCCCATCTTCAAATTTAACAACTGCCTTTGCAGGTAAAATTGCAGGGCTTATTTCATACCAGCGTTCTGGTGAACCTGGGGCAGACAATGCTGAGTTTTTTATTCGTGGTGTAACAACTTTTGGTTATAAGAATAACCCTTTAATATTACTTGACGGACTAGAAATCACAACTGAAGACCTAGCACGTTTAGAACCCGATAATGTTGCTACATTCTCTATTATGAAAGATGCAACAGCCACATCGTTGTATGGAGCACGTGGCGCAAATGGAGTGATTTTAGTTACAACCAAAGAAGGTAAAAAAGGTAAGGCACGTGTTTCATTCAGATATGAAAACAACTTCTCTGCGCCATCACAGACTCCTAAATTTTTAGGAGCCGTTGACTATATGAGAATGTATAATCAAGCCCAAAGAATGCGAGATCAATCTGCATTACTGAAGTATTCCATACAACAGATCACTGGAACAGAACAAGGATTAAACCCTGAGCTATATCCTGACGTAGACTGGCACAATGAATTATTTAATGATTTTGCATTAAATAAAAAAGTTAACTTAAATATCTCTGGTGGTGGAGATGTCGCCCAGTACTATTTATCAGTGTCACATGCAAATGAAAATGGATTATTAAAAGTAGATCCCCTAAGTAACTTTAATAACAATATCGAAATTAAACGCTCCAACTTGAGGGCAAACATTAATGTCAATCTAAGTAAAACTACAGAAATAGCTGTTAAATATTATTCTTTGTTTGAACGTTACAATGGCCCCATTGATAATGCAACTAGGATTTTTGAAATGGTAGCAGATGCCAATCCAGCTAACTTTCCAAAAACATTTACACCCGACCAAAATACGATGAACTTAAGTCATACACTATTTGGTAACAAAGGAAACGGTGGCTACCCAAATCCGTATGCAGATATGGTAAAAGGATATAAAGACCGATTCAAAAACACTACATTAGCTCAATTTGAGTTAAAACAAGACTTGTCATTTATAACAGAAGGATTGAATATTAGAGGAATGGGGTCGGTAAGAACCTATTCAATGAACCAAAATGATAGAAGCTTTACCCCTTTCTTTTATGGAATTGGACAACTAGAAACAGATTTGGGAACCTCAAACTATTTATATCAAATTCAAGAAGGAACCGAATTTTTAAACGACCCAAACATTGTAAACGAAAGTAATAGTAATTTTTATTACCAACTGGTTACTGAGTACAATCGTACCTTCAATGAAAAACATGAGGTTGGGGGGCTCTTAGTAGCAAACGCTTCAGAAGCTTTAAATACTATTGGAGGAGGTACAGCTTTTACTACATTACCATCAAGAAATATGGGGGTCTCTGGAAGAGCATCCTATAATTACGACAGTCGATTTTTTGCGGAATTTAATTTTGGATACAATGGCTCAGAAAAATTTGCAAAGGAAAATAGATTTGGATTTTTTCCTTCTGCAGGATTTGGTTGGATAATCTCTAATGAAGATTTTTTTGAAACAAACTTACCATCCGTAAACTTATTTAAGCTGAGATATACATATGGTCTTGTAGGAAATGACGGTATTTCAGGCCCAGAAGATCGATTTTTTTACCTGTCAGAAGTCAACCTTAATAATGGGGGCACTGGGTATAACTGGGGAATCAACTATAATAACTACTATAACGGCTATAATATAAATCGTTATGATAATGAAAGTGTTACCTGGGAAGTTGCTGAGAAAGCAAATTACGGCCTTGAAATTGGCTTATTTAACAAGGTAACTATTCTAGCAGAATACTTTGAAGAGCACCGAAAGAATATTTACATGGAACGTCAATACATTCCGGAAACTATGGGGTTAACAACATCTATCAATAGTAATATTGGAGAAGTAAAGGCTAAAGGGATTGATATATCATTAGATTATAATCATGCCTTTTCGGGTGACTTTTACATCACTGCTAGAGGAAATTTCACATACAGTACAAATGAAATTTTAGTAAATGGTGAGCCTGAGTACCAGAACCAAAATTTAAGTAGAATTGGACAGCCTATCAACCAGCAATGGGGATATATAGCAGAGCGTTTATTTATTGATGAAGAAGATATTGCTAACTCCCCAGAACAGTTTAACGGATTTGGCTCTACAAACACCTACTTGCCTGGAGATATCAAGTATAAAGATGTTAATGAAGATGGAGTGATTAATCAGCTCGATCAGGCACCAATTGGCAAGCCCTATGTTCCAGAAATCGTATATGGATTTGGATTTTCAGCTGTATATAAATCCTTTGACTTTTCAATATTCATGCAAGGAGCCGCTAGAACATCTTTTTTAATAGAACCTGATAAAGTATCTCCATTTGTTAACGAACGTAATGCGCTAAATATTATTGCCAATAATTATTGGTCTGATAATAATCCCGACCCCAATGCATTTTGGCCTCGGTTATCAGTAAGCCCTGTTGAAAATAATGAAAAGCCTTCCACGTGGTGGCTTAGGGATGGAGATTTTTTACGTCTTAAAAGTATTGAAGTTGGGTATACATTTCCCGAAACCGAAACAGGCTTTTTCTCAAACTTAAATGCACGTATTTATTGTACTGGACTAAACCTTCTGAATTTTGCTAAATTTGATTTGTGGGATCCTGAAATGGCCGGGAATGGGCTCGGATATCCTCCTCAAAGAGTTCTTAACTTAGGTGTTCAATTAAAATTTTAAAACCAAACAAGATGATTTTAAAAAACAAAAAAATATATATATTCTTAATAGGACTTTTCATCCTTTCAAGCTGTGAAGACTATTTAGACATCGTTCCGGATGGGACCCAAGAGCTTAGCTTACTTTTTAACAGGAAAGAAACGGCCTATAATGCCCTGGCTAATTGTTATAGTTATTTGCCAAAAAATGACGGTGTATACTCCTCTTATGTTTTGGCAAGTGATGAACTGACTACTCCGGTTGACAAAGAAACAAACGCCATCAAAATGATGAAAGGTCAACTTAACAACTCTAGTAGTCTTAACGATGGTAAGCCAATAATGAGTTATTGGTCCGGGTATTCAGCTAACGGATCGTCTCAGGGTTCGTTATGGGAAGCTATTAGAAGTTGTAATACTTTAATAGAAAATATTGACCTGGTTGTGGATATGACTCAGCAAGAAAAAAATTCTTGGAAAGCAGAAGCAAAGTTTTTAAAGGCAAATTTTCACTTTATTTTACTAAACTATTACGGGCCAATCCCTATTATTGACACAAATTTACCGATTTCAGCTTCCGATGAGGCGGTTCGTGTTGAACGACAAACTGTTGACTATTGCATAAATTACATTGTATCAACAATTGACGAATCTATTGCAGATCTTCCAGAACGAGTATTAGGTAGTAATGACATTGGTCGAGTAGATCAGGTAATTGCAAAGTCAATTAAATCACGTGTCTTACTATACGCTGCTAGTCCGTTGTTTAATGGGAATAGTAGTTTCTACTCAGGCTTTATTAATGAACAAGGCGAGCATTTTTTTAATCAAACTGAGGACAACTCGAAGTGGGAGTTAGCTGCACAAGCTGCTGATGACGCAATTCAGGCTGCTATCGGACAAGGGGTTTCTATGTACTATTACAACGGAGATGTTCCCTTGTACGATGAACAAAACTGGCAATATGAGTTTATTCGGGATCAATACGATAATCGCTTTGCAATCACAGATCCTTGGAATTCTGAATTAATTTGGGGAAGCTCAAACCCAGTAACTGGTGGTAACTGGTGGCAACTTCAAGCTTCATCGCTTATGAAAGATCCCAGTTCAAGTTCAGTCGAAGCTGCGTGGCAATGGGTCGCCCCAACTTTAAGGATGGCCGAACTGTACTATACTAAAAATGGTTTACCGATTAGCGAAGACCTAAGTTTTGATTATTCTGATAGATATTCAGTTCAAAATATTGCATTTAACCAACGCTTTTATGCACAATATGGAAATAGAACAGCTAAATTAAATCTGAATAGGGAACCTCGTTTTTACTCCTCTTTAGGATTCGACAGAGGGATTATGCGCTCTTGGGGTGGCTTATGGCAATTAAAAATGCGATATGATGAAGACCATGGAAGATTTGGGTTTACAAGTGATTATTTAACATCTGGTTACTCTTTAAAAAAACTTATTCATCCAGACTCGGAAGGAGATGCCTACAACAAAATTGTTCCGTATCCATGGCCTATTATCAGGCTTTCGGAGCTATACTTAAATTATGCCGAAGCCTTGAATGAAGCAAATGGACCAAGTCAGCAGGTATACGATGCATTAAACAACATTAGAGATCGAGCTGGAATTCCAACAGTTGAACAAGCCTGGAGTGATGTTTCAGTAGCTGCTAATCCAGGAAAACATACTAATGTTGTGGGGCTAAGAGAGATTATTAAACAAGAACGCTTGATTGAATTGGCCTTTGAAGGGCATCGATATAATGACTTGAGACGTTGGAAAATTGCAGAAGAATACCTTAGCTCTTCTATTAGAGGATGGTCAGTTGACGAGTCCTCAGAAGCTAATTTTTATAACTTGAGAGATATAGGGATACGTTCATTTTCTTCTCCTCGTGATTATTTACACCCCATTAGTTTTGATGAACTATCTATTAACCCAAGCCTTGTGCAGAACCCTGGCTGGTAACTATTTAAAATTATTAAAATGAAAAAGACTTTTATTTTATTTTCAACATTAATATTATGTGTTGTAACATTATCTCTTTCCTGTTCACAAACAGATGATGGAGATACAACGCCACCGGGAGAACTCAATGTAATCTCAACTACTCCTACCAATGGTGGAGGAATTATTTCATATGAACTTCCAACAGACTTAGATATTCTTTATGTAACTGCTGAGTATACTAACTCAAATGGAGAAAATATAAGTCGTGTTTCTAGTAAATATAACACTGATATTGAGGTTTCAGGGCTCAATCAAACAACTCCAATTACAATACAACTTTATGTTGTGGATGAAAGCTACAATAGGTCAACACCTGTTGAGGTTGAATTCACACCTCTTCCGTCATTTATTTATTTAGTTCAAGAAAGCATAGAAATTGTACCAGATTTGGGAGGTGTGAAAATATCATGGGATAATATTGAATCAAAAACTGTTTTTGTGTTCTTACACATTATGAATGCAGGTGAAGAAGAGGTAAGGATTTTATCTTCAAACAATGAAGAAGAAACGCGTTTTGTTCGTGGTCTTGAGTCTGCAGAAATGAATTTTGCTACTAGAATTGAGGATTTTGAAGGAAATACAACAACACTCGAAGACAAGGGAAATTTCACCCCTTTATTTGAACAAGAAATAGATAAGTCAACTTGGAGTTTAGTAGGTAATTTATCTGTAGACGGTAATGCTTGGGAAGGTGAAACAGCAAATTTCTGGGATAATGTCGTTGATACTGCTGCCAGTGGAAATGATGACAGCTACTTTATAATATGGAGGGATCAAAATGGCGGAAGCCTTAACTGGCCACTTGATATTGTGGTTGACATGAACAAAAATATTAAAATCCACCGCTTTACAGTTTGGCAACGCGCATACTGGTATAATGGCCCGGCTGATCTCCCTTATTATTACCAAGAAGAAAATATAAAACAATTTGATCTATACTCTAGTAATGATGCACAAGAATGGACTTTTTTAGGGAGTTATGACATAGGAGATCCAAGAGACGGTGAAGGAAATATACCCAACACTAGTTTAGAGGCGGCGGCATCAGGACATGACTTTGAGTTGGAAGGAGTTTCAGAAGCCTTCAGATATTTAAAAATATCGATCACTGCCAATTATGGAAGTGAAACATATGTTCATGGATCGGAAATCACTCTTTTTGGACTAGATAACCTGTAATAATGAAGATAAAAAAACTAATATTAATCTGCTTAATAGCCAGCTACTTAAGCTCGATCTATGCCCAAAACATCAGAGCTCTAGGAACTACTATTGTCGATGAAAACCAAGATGAAGTTCTACTACGCGGAGTAGGATTAGGTGGGTGGATGCTTCAAGAGGGCTACATGATGAATTCCAATGGAGGTGCGGATACCCAGCATGAGTTTAAAGAAAAGCTCAATTTGTTAGTGGGAGCTGATAATACTAATCAGTTTTATCAAAACTGGCTGGATAATTTTGTCACAGAAGCAGATATTAATGCCATTGCAGATTGGGGGTTTAACTCTGTCAGAGTAGCACTTCATTATAATCTGTTGACCCTACCTATTGAAGAAGAACCTGTTGAAGGTGAAAACACATGGCTAGAAGCAGGTTTTGAAAGAATCGATGAATTAATGAATTGGTGTACCGCCAATAATATATATTTAATTTTAGATCTTCACGCCGCGCCAGGTGGACAAGGATCTGATTCTGCTATATCTGACTATGATCCTGACAAACCTTCTTTGTGGGAAAGCGAATTAAATAGAGATAAAACAGTAGCCCTTTGGGGACAACTAGCAGACCGCTACAAAGATGAACCTTGGATGGGCGGTTATGGGTTATTGAATGAAGTTAATTGGTGGCCTCTAGATGGGTCTGTTTTGAGGGCCTTCTATATAGAAACCACTCAAGCGATAAGAGCAGTAGATCAAGATCATATCATATTTATTGGGGGTAATTCTTGGTCAAATGACTTTAGTGGATTGACACCACCGTGGGATTCTAATCTTGTTTATGAGTTTCACAAGTACTGGAGCTATAATGATACTGAGTCTATTCAATGGGTATTAGATATGCAAAACCAACACAATATTCCTCTTTGGTGTGGTGAAACAGGTGAAAATTCAAATGTGTGGTATAAAGACGCTATGAGCCTGTATGAAACAAATAATATTGGATGGTCCTGTTGGCCTTATAAGCGAATTGCTACTACGGTAGCTCCTTATTCAGTACCGTCAAACCCAAATTATGAGTCTATTATTAATTTTTGGAAAGGAGAGGGTCCTGAGCCTACTGTTGCAAGCGCTATGGCAGGACTTAACCAATTAACCGATGATATATTGTTAGAGAATAATACTTACTATAAGGATGTCGTAGATGCTTACATAAGACAGCCTCAGGATAATACGTCTATTCCATATACAGAACATACAATTCCAGGATTAGTTTACTTATCAGACTATGACCTAGGAACAAATGGAATTGCATACTACGACCAAGATATCGCAAATTACTCACTCTCAACCGACCAATATGAAGCATGGAATAGAGGGTGGACTTACAGAAATGATGGAGTAGACATTCAAGAAAATTCTGATACAAATAACAGTAACGGACTTCACCTATCGTTTATCGAAAAAGATGAATGGGTAAATTATACTGTAGATGTGCAAGAGTCAGGCTTTTATAACATTGACTTAAGATATGCAACAACACAGTCAGGTGGACAAATTAAATATTTGATAGACGGAAATGATGTTTCTGAACAAATAACACTTTCAAACACTGGAGGATGGAACAATTTTACAAATCATAGCACTAACAATATTTACATTGAAGAAGGGATTCAAACTTTTCAGATTTTCGTAATTGGCACAATTAGCTTTAATATGAGTAGTCTTAATTTTTCGATATCTAATGACCCAATTCCTGCAATGCAAGCTATGAGCGCAGTTACTGTAGCTGATGAACACTCCGTAAACCTTGCTTTAAATCATCCTTTAACTGCTCAAACAATTGATGTCTCTAGTTTCGAATTCTTAGTAAATGAAAATGCTTACAATATCGATTCCATTGAAATAGACCCAACAAATAGCCTAGTTTTAGTAATTACCTTAAGTGATTTCTTGCACTACCAAGACAACCTTAAGATAAATCATACGGGCGGAGTAATAAATTCAGACTACAATTCTGTCTTAGGAGCTTTAATTGACTTTCCTGTTCAAAACAATCTAGAGGAACGCTTCTATATTCCAGGTCTAATTCAAGCAGAGAGCTTCACAAATCAGTCTGGCCTTGCTACCGAAAATACAACTGATACTGGAGGAGGTTTAAATATTGGTTATACCGATGTAAACGACTATGCTGAATATCCTGTGTTTATTAGTCAATCTGGAATCTACGACTTAAACCTACGAGTTGCAGCTCAGTGGCAATCTGGGCAAATTGAAATTTCATTAATTGAAAATGGAACGAGTGAAATTTTAGGTTTATTTAATTTACCTGTAACTGGAGGCTGGCAATCTTGGGTTACTAACAGCAATGAGGTTGATTTAATAGCCGGTGTTTATACCCTAAAGATAAGGGTAGCTCAGCCAGGGTTTAACTTCAACTGGATGGAGTTTTTATACTCAGACAGTAACCTTAGTACTAATACTTTAGAGGTCCCAAAACCCTATATTTCATTATATCCAAATCCTGTTAATTCAACATTAACTGTAAAAACAACGCAGAATAATATAATCGATAATATAACTCTATTTGATATTTCTGGACGAGTCATTTTAGTGAAAAAAGGAACTAACTCAGTTTCAGAAAAAATCAATTTATCTAGCCTTTCAAACGGATCTTACTTTATAAAAATAAGTACAGATTCAGGTGAGGTTACCAAAAAAATAATAAAATACTAACTAATTTATAATATTTGAAATGAATTTTAGAGCCCTACTCCTCTTCGCTATATTGTGTGCCAGCTGTTCCAAAAGCAATATCAATAACTCTTCTAAATATACAACTGAGGATAAAGTTGCAATTGTGTATACTACCACTTCAAATACAACAGATAGATTACAAATTACAGATACTAAAAAGTTTGAAAAACTAAATCAACCCTTTGAATATGAAGTTTCTGTTTTTGTAAATCCATCTAAAAAATTTCAATCTTTTATAGGAATTGGTGGAGCTATCACAGATGCTTCAGCTGAGGTGTTTGCAAAACTCCCTGCAAAAAAGCAGAATGAAATTCTCAAAGCCTATTATGATCCAAGTGAAGGAATTGGTTATTCATTATTAAGAACTCCTATTCATAGTGCAGATTTTAGTAGTGAAACATTTACTTATGTTTCAAACGAAGATAAAGCATTGAATAGTTTTTCTATTGAACACGATAGACTGTTCCGAATTCCACTTATTAAAAGAGCTTTAGAAGCAGCCGGTGGGAGCTTATTAACTTATGCAAGTCCGTGGAGCCCACCAGCATTTATGAAAGACAGTAAAAATATGCTTAGAGGAGGAAAATTACTTCCAGAATATTATGAATCTTGGGCGCTTTATTACACAAAGTTCATAAAAGCCTATGAAGCTGAGGGAATGCCAATATGGGGGATTACTATTCAGAATGAGCCTATGGCTGTTCAGCGCTGGGAGTCTTGTATATATACTGCAGAGGAGGAAAGAGATTTCTTAAAAAATCACCTAGGCCCAACTATGGAGCGAGAAGGATTAGGAGACAAAAAGATTGTAGTTTGGGATCATAACAGAGACTTAATTAGCAACCGAGCAAACACCATCTTTGATGATCCTGAAGCATCTAAATATGCATGGGGAATTGGATTTCATTGGTATGAACGTTGGGCTGGTGGCAAATCAATGTTTGATAACTTAAAAAATGTAACAGAATCTTATCCAGATAAAAAGCTATTATTTACAGAAGGATGTATAGAAGCTTTTGATGCTGAGAAGTACCAGTTTTGGCCTAACGCGGAACGATATGGATCTTCTATGATTAACGATTTTAATAGCGGAACTGTTGGTTGGACTGATTGGAATATTTTGTTAGACCAAAATGGAGGTCCTAATCATGTAGGTAATTTCTGTTTTGCTCCTATTCACGCAGATATTAATACTAAAGAAGTTGTAATGACTCCATCTTACTATTATATTGGCCATTTTTCAAAATTTATTAAGCCAGGAGCAAAACGCATTAGTACTGTTTCCAGCAGAAGTCATTTATTAAGTACGTCTTTTATGAACGAGGATGGAAGCATTGCCACTATCGTTATGAACGAGACTGATCAAAACATTGATTATAAAATATATATAGGTATGAATGGTTTTGAACAGTTAATTCCTTCACATTCAATACAAACCATAGTCTACTAATCTAGTATATTATTAAAATCCCATTAATAATACAGGGCTAACGGAAACCTTCTGTTTTTGACTGCAAGTGAATCCATTCAAGAAAATTGTTTTCATTAAATGCATTGTTCCAGCTATCGTGTCCAACATTTTCATATAATGTTAATCTTGGGCTGCCACCTGAACTAATAATTGCCTTAGCCATCTTAAGAGAATATTCTGGTTTAACTATTTTATCGTTAGAGCCATGAAATATCCAAAGGCGAACTTTTGTAGCGTATAATTTAGATAATCCAGCGTTCCCATTACCACAAATCGGAGTTGCTGCAGCAAACATATCAGGCCTTCTGTGAAGTATCTCGAACGTTCCCATTCCTCCCATTGATAATCCACTTATATACACTCTTTGCTTGTTAACCTGTTTTTTTTCAATAAATTGGTCCATAAATTTTATAACAAGATCTAGGGCTTTGTTTGGTGGGTTAATTTCTTTGTTTTCTGGAAAGTAGTCATCTTTATTGTCCCATGAATCAGTAGCTAAACTTGGCCATCTGTCATTACTAGGGCATTGAGGGAAAATTACCCAAGAGTTATATTTTAACCTATTCTCTTTTTTTAAAAAAAGTTTTGCTCCATGAACTAATTGAGATTTATTGTCGTCACCTCTTTCTCCAGCTCCGTGCAAAAATAAGTGAACAGGGTATTTCTTGCTAGGATCGTAATTTAAAGGTTTCAGAATTCTGTAATTAAGAGTGTCATTTTTTAAAACGTAAAATTTACTCTCATATAATTTTAAATCTTGAGAGTTTGAGTTATTAAAAATAAAAAGTGAAAGAAAAAGAAAGAAAAACCTCATACTATTTATTGATTATAATTAAATTTTAGGTGAATTCATCATTTTAGACAAGTCTTGTAAAACACCTCAAATATAAAATAAAAAATCCGCAAGACTTTGTTGACAAAGTCATTACGGATTTTTAGTACTGAAGACGGGACTTGAACCCGTACGTCCTAATGGACATTGGATTTTAAGTCCAACGTGTCTACCAATTCCACCACTTCAGCATCTTGGTATGTTATAAAAAAGTATCAGAGCGAAAGACGAGATTTGAACTCGCGACCCCCACCTTGGCAAGGTGATGCTCTACCCCTGAGCTACTTTCGCAAATTATTAATGAGCGTTATTTATGCTAGCATAAA
>Ga0213861_10001348_pt1 | contig 21636 bp, 18 predicted proteins | sample PICome_4_FD_160110 | JGI IMG/M metagenome (GOLD analysis project Ga0213861, IMG submission 160110) | Coastal seawater microbial communities near Pivers Island, North Carolina, United States - PICO131 | ecosystem: Environmental > Aquatic > Marine > Coastal | place: USA: North Carolina... | reverse complement strand
ACGACCGGCGGCAGTGTCGTGCGCCAAATACCCGAACCCAGAAGGCCCAGAACCTTGAAGCGTGTCTGTATTGCCAAGCCCGCGCGCAGAGCGATTGACTGCAATCGCGGAACAGGCTGTCATGCATAACGCGGGATAGGTCTGTTATGCGCATCGGTTGGCCTCATGACATGAAACGGAGAAATCACCCTGATTTCCGTGAAGCCCACCACACTTTCTTGTGGTAACTTGTGTGGCAGGGGCTGCACAAAACCTCTAGGTTTTCGGCCACGTTGTTCGTGTGAACACCGTCGATATGGTGAACAAGCAATTTTTCAGTTGAACCGCATTTATTGCAGCGCGTCTTTGTTATCATGCCCCTGTACGATGTACTTTGCGAGCCGTCCACAAAGCGACCGTTTGCCGATCCGGTTCGGGATCTTGGCTTGGAAGCCATGCCCATTCGCTTGATCGCCTTGGCCAGAGCCTGCTGTGAAACCCCGAAGCGCTTTGCAAGCTGCTCTTGAGACATTTCGCCATCAATGTACAGGGATTGTATTTCTGCCTTGCGGCTGTCCCATTTCGCCGCCGCAATATGCTGGCGCCTCAGGTTTCCGGCCTGTTGTTCCTCTTTCACGATAGCCAGCGAAATAACCTCCTGAGAGCGTAGCCTCGAACGGCTGACAATATCCAGAATATTGCCGTGACCATAAACGATTGGGATGGTGTGGCAACCCAACCGAACAACGGCCAAAGCAAATATACGGCCAAGATCGAAATAATCAGGCCGAGTGTTGCATTTGTGACGGCTTCGATTGCGTCCATTATTCAGCGCAACCCGCTTTGATTCCGGTCAATAGCCGCTCGCCGGTGCGTTGGCTAATTTCGCCACCGTCCTGCAATAGTGCCCGCGCGTGGTCCTTGCGCATCTGGACAGTTGCGGAACAGATCGCAGCATCACTCGGATAGGTTGCGCAACCGCTCACGAACATCAGAAGCATCACGCCGGGTATCGCGTACCGCATTATCAATTCTTTCTCTGGTTTCAACGTTGCGCTTTAGAGCCTCGTTTTCAGCCGCCTGACGGGCGCTGCGTTGGCCGACTAGGTAGATGCCCGCGCAGGCCAGCAGCGCCCCCACGAAGGCCCCCACAAGCCGTCCCAGCTTGCTAGTGACCAACCACATCATTTGATTGCACCGCGCAGACCGATGCCCGCCAAGCCCGCATTGATCAGCACAGCAGCAGGCACGCCACCGAAGGCCGACCGGATCACCTCGACATAGACCGTCAGCCCATGCAGCGGCTCGGTGGCCATGAAAACACCGGCCACCAGTGGCGCGCAGGACGCGAGCCACGTCAGCGAAGTCGGCTTGAAATACTTGGCGAACATGGTCAGCCCTTTCGAAACAGCGCGACGACTGCGGCAATGAGCGCGGCGAGCCAGCCCGATTGTGTTACATTTGGCACAGAGTGCGGGGTTTCGTGCCATTTGGCAGCCGGTTCAAACGGCTTGGCAATAAGCGGGCGCCGAATGCCTAGAAGCTGATCCTTGGGGTAACGCGCCTCGATCACTTGGTTTGATTGATTGCCGCCAAGAACCGTTAGCGTAGTCGCGTTTTCCTTGACAAAGAATGCGACATGACCCTGCCACCCCTTCGGATCGCCGCGCGAAAATATGACCACATCGCCCGGCTCGGCAGCTTCAAGTTTCACCAAGACGCCCCAATCCAGATATGAACGCGCGTTCAACTTCCGGGTTGATGCAATCCCGCTGCGTTCCAGCATCGCCCCGACGAATGCGGCACACCAAGCGGTCTCGTCATCAGTCACCCACGAATGACCAACTTCCGCAAAGTATTCAATAACCTTTGGGTTGTGCCCGTCCTTCCATTCGAAGGTGCCGATTTCAGCGCGAGCGAGGTCGTAGTGTTTCATCCAGTCACCTCAAATATGCAGCATTTGCGGGGCATTGTGCGCCCGGACAAACTATGGTTGAGTTTGGGCCGAAATAGATGAAGTGATCCGGCGCGTTTCGATTGCTTTTGACAATATCAAAAGCGCTGGCAGTAAACAATGCGGACCACGCCGCAAGTATAAATATGGTCCACTTCATTTTTTGCCCCTCCACGCGGCAATCAGTTCCATTATTTTCAGGTCCAGCATTTGCCGGGAAAGGTGTTCCGCACTCAACGCCACCAGCGCCGCGACGGCATTAGTGTAAACCGCGCCATCAAGTGCGAGGAATGCAACGATCGGCTGCGTGAATATCAGCGCCGCGCCCAGGGCAATTAGCACAGTCACAACCGCGCCGATCGGTGACATTGTGGGCGATGCCTTGATTTTCAGGGCAACCGCCACAGCGACGGCCACCCAGAAACCCAGATCGGCTAGAAGTAGTTTCATGGGGTGCCCTTTCAGACCGACATTGTGGGCGCGTTAAACCGCTTGCTTGCCTCTACCGGGCCGTCTGCTTTGAAAGAGAGCGTCACCGAATACAGGTGGAAGATGCTGGTGGACGTATCCAGCCCGTCAGACCCAAGCCGCTCGAATTTCAACAGCAGCGTGTCGCCCTCGCTAAACGTGGTCGCAAGCGGGATGATTGCCTCGGTTAGTTGCGTTGCCGAAGCAGGCACAGCAAGCGTTGCCGCCACAGTGTCGCCGCCGGAAATGCCCTGCCCGATGGCACGCGGTGCAGTTGTGATCTGGCATCTAAAGGCCCCGGTTGTGCCGCTGGCGCCGTACACGACGCGCGCTGACACAATGTCGCCCTCAGCCCATTTGCGCGAGATTGGCACGGTCCACACCGCCGTGCTTGTCGTCGCATCGGCCATCACGATTGCAGGCGCCCCGAATGCACCAGTCCCGGCAAGCGTTGCCGTGGTCAGCAACGCGCCAGCCGGTGACACGCTCACTTCGTCGGTAAAGCGGTACATCTCGGCTTGCCAAGTGCGCCCGGTGTTCCTGTCGATCAGCCGCGAGCCGCCCATCGTGGAATTGCCCAAGACGGTGACAGTGGCGTTCTCGGAGTTAATAAGCCCAAAGTCATTCAGCGCGCCCGGTTCAAGGATGATGTTGGCCGAACACAGCCCGATCTGGTTCTTGCGGAATGCTCGACGGGCCGGGCTGTCACCAGTCCGATCACCGGCCACATACATGCTACTCCCCTGCATCCGGTGAAATATGCCGCTGTCGGTGTCGCCAAGCCAAAACGAAACGCCAGCCGAAACAAAGCCGCCGCTGTCTGCGCCAGCGTAGGAAAGCCCGTCAACAGTAAGCGTCGTGGTCGTCGGAGTGGTCAGGACTTCCGCCCAGGTCTGGTCATGCAGTCCGGTGTTGTAGACGATCACCATGTCACCAGGGGCCAGGTCGTGCGCCGCGTCGGTCGTAATCAACGCCGCGCCGCTGCTGTCAGTGATCGTGTCAATGTTGTATTCGTGCGTGGCGCAGACCGCTTGCCCGACCTCGAATTGCGTCCCGCCGGAACTGGTCGTGCCGTCGATCTTGAGGCCGATTGACTTCCTGCACAGGCCGCTAGAGCCGCTTTGGTAGCGCAGGTATTCAATCTTGTTGAATGCCGAATGCGCGCCGGAACTGATCCCGTTCAAGTCCGAATAATCAAGGAATGTGCCGCGCACCCGCTCGCCTGCCAACCGGACAACCGAGAAGAAACAGCCGGACATAATCAGGCCATTCGCCGCCTTGTTGTCGCCATCAAGGTACAACTCAAGATTGGCGTTCCAGATGCGTTCGCCGGGAGTGTCGGATTTGACCGTCAGCATAGTCATATCGACAGTCAGCGCGACCAGAGCGCAGGAAGGTGTCCCCGGTTGGCTGCTGCTGGTCGTGGCATCGCCCCAGGTTCCCGATGTGATGGTTACAGGCCCGGTTGCGACAAGCCCCGTTGCAATCGCATATCGCCCATCAATGATGCCGACGCGCCCCGGATTTGCGACAAGATAATCAAGCCAGTCCTGCAACTCTGCGCTGCTGTCCGTCGCGCCATCCGCAACCGCCCCGAAGTCGCGCGGCGAAACGAGGTAACGATAACGAGAGTCACCCTTTTCCCGCGTCATGACGGTATTCGCGTTTGTCGTTGCCGTGCCGGTCACATCAATAACCGCCGCAAGGGTGTTATCTTTTGCCACCCTGAACGTGCTGCCATCGCTTTCGGTGTAGATTGACCAGTCCGCGCCGCCGCGCCGGAAAATGGTCTGATCATTCGAGTCAGCCGAAAAGATGGTTTCAGCCTGCACAGTCATGATCGGAGCGTCATCAGCCCCGTTCGTGCTGAACGCCACAGCGTCCAGAACCTCGACAGTGTTCGTGCCGATGCCTTCCTCGTAGTCATTCGACGCCTTGGTATGTACGCCGATGCCGGTAGAGTGCGGGACAGCTATAACGCTTTCAGCCCATGCGCGGTTATTCCGCACTGTCTCGGCTGCGGTGTTGTGGCTGATCAGGCCAGCAGTCGGCGCGCTGTTGGTGTAGGTATAGGCCCACGTCCCGACGAACACCTGCGCATGTGTGCCGTGCAAGACAGCCGTCGCGCCGGTGTTGCGATAAAACCGGAACTCATAAGAGCCATCAACCGCCAGCTTTGCGCCGTGGTCGTCAACCACCACCCGCACGTTGTAGACCGATCCGACCTTTTCAACGTCATAGACCAGCCAGACAGACGGTTCGCGCTCAAGGAAGCCGTTATCCTCGACCAGCGCAAGGAACATATCCCCGGCGGTCAGGGTGTCCAGATCGGTTGACCGATCAGACGCCGCCGCGTCGGTCTGGTGGATTTGAATGGTGCGCAAGGTGGAAAAGTTGTTGATGCCGTTAAGCATCCGAACATCGGTTGCCTTTTCCGGCGGTCTCGAAAAGCGCATGAAGTCGGTCCAGACGCCTTGCCACCACGCGCCAAAGAACGCGCCCGACCGACCGTGGTCGCCATCCCGCGCCGTGCCGTTTTTCATCATGGCGGTTTTGCGGGCGATTACGTCATAGCTTTCAGAGCCCGGCGCATCGGAGCCGACTTCGAACACAATGTCATAGCTGTGGTGTGCGGTGCCATCAGTCGGGTCTGGCGCATCCGGGAAACCATACGGCTTGGCTCCGACGCCGAGGCCATGCAGCGTCCCGACAACGCGCGTCAGCGCATCCGGGTTGGTGTAGTCGTTATCCTGCGGCGGCAGGGCTTGGATATACATGCCCCATGCTTGCGCGCCCTCGGTGCCTGCGGATGGGTCGACGCCATCCTCGGCGCCGTCCAACAGTTTCGCCGTTGCCTGCCCCGGAATGACGCTCAGACGCTGCCCCGACAGCGCGCCCGTATTGCTGGTGGCTGTCATCGAATAACCGATGTAATCGCCGCCCGCGTCGGGATCGTTGATGGTCAGATGCGTTGCAAGGATCGAAACCCGCTCAGTTCCAGCTGTAACGCCAGTGCGCTTTTTCTTGCCGTCCTCGACCTCGTAGGCAATCGCGTAAAGCGCATCATTCTGCGCGCGCACAAACCCGCTTTGATCCCCGATGCGAATGGATCCTTTGTCATCCTCGTTGGTCAGCAGGTCTTGCGCCACCGGGATCAGGTTGTTGCGCGACCATGTTTCCGAAGCCGTCTTGCCGGTAGTGTCTGCATCGCTGGACATGAAATGCAGATGGCTTGCCGCCTTGAAGCCGCCTTGAAGGTTCGGCACAAGGTTCGGCAGGTCGGGAATAGCCGTGTTGCCACCCAACCAACGCCATTGCGTCGGGCCGACAACGAAAACAGTGCCATCGGTATAGGCATCATTCGCAAGGCCGGTGACAGCCGTCACAAGGTCCGCACGCGACGGATAGGACAGCGGCAAGGCGGCATTGTCAGCAAGGAACGCGCGCACTCCGTCAGCATCTACGCGCCGGGTTTCGCCACCCACCGCCATCAGCGCGGCATCAGTTGCCGAATCGGCTGCGTCTGCTGCTGTTACGTCACCCGCCTTTTTCAGCGTGACATTGATGGTGCTGCTCATCGGCTGGCCCTCACGATAAGGCGCCAATTGCCCGCCGTCAGGGCTGCTCGCGCGTAGGTTGTTTTGTCTGCAATCACGAATGCGTCAGGGATCAGAACCTTGATTTCCGTTGTATTGCCGTTCTCGATGATGCAGATCGGGCCACGCACGGTTGCGGCAACGTCATCGATCGCGCCGGCTACCTGCACCTCGTCGCCCACCGCGTAGTTGTGTTCCGTGGTCTTGCACCGCAGCGCGAAGCCAAACCGGGTCGGAGCGGCGCCCAGGCCGTGCGTCAGCGTCAATGTGCTGGCCGCTGTGATGGCTTGCTCGGCGCTGGTGTATTCCCACCCGCGCGCAGCCACAGCCACGGCATCAGCGTACACCTTGACCGCGTGTTCGGTGGTCAGGTGCGTCGTGCGGCTAAGTGTAAGGTTGCCGTCGTTCGAGATGTTGTAGGTCGCGGCGACACCAAGTCCCAACTCATCGCGCCAGCCGGAGTCGGTTGTGGCCTCAAGTGCGCCCCGGCTGAAAGGCGTCACCGTGTTCCAAAGTTCGGTATTGACCGTAATCGCTGCCTGCACATCGGTTGACGGGTTGCCGGGGATCGGGGCGAAGGCAACCAGTTCAGCCGCCGTGCCGACAGTTGGCGAGATGTGCCAGTTATTCGATGGATAGCCCGGCAGCGTCACGCCGTCCGCGTCTTGCACGATCAGCTTGAGTGCCGAAGTGGTGAACACGTCAGGAAACACCCCGTCAGCATCGGCCAGGACCGGCGTAGGATGCACCGTCGCCGCCGTCGCGTCGGTGTACACGTCCACCGGCGTTGAAGTGTTGTTCAGGTAAAAATATGCCCGCGCGCCCGGTACAATGTCGCCATTGGTATCCGTCGCGCGCAACATGAGAACCCTATCGGCCATGTCTTGCCCCGTTCTTTGTTTGGTGATATTTTGAGAGGATGGAAAACGCCGTATCTACGGAACTTGTCGCCAGCGGCGTGCTTATTGCCGCAGGTCTTATTTTCCTGTTTAGAATGTCGTTCGTTCTTTGGGCGCGCGGCTACAGGTTCCCGGCCTTGCTGCTAGGAACGCCGTGCTTTCTGTATGCCTTCGGACTTGTTGCCGCCGGGCTTGGCTTCGGCCACTTTTAGCGCGCGAATTGCTCTTGCGCAGCCGCACCAGCAGCCACACCCGCGCCGATGGCAGCAGGCACCGATGCGCCGCGCGGCACGATTCCAGAAGCCGCAGCGCGCGCCTGTAGCGCCCCCCGCAGGCTCGCACCGCCACGCACTGCGCCAGCTGTTGCAGCGCCAGCCATAGGCCCGCCCGAAGCCGTCCCGATCATGCTTGCCATTGCCGTTAGCATGTTCTGAATGCCGCGCTCCACCTGATAACCTGACCCGCTGGCGTTCGTTGCGCGGCGTGGCGGGATCAACACGTTCAGCATGTTGCTGAACTCGCCCATCAGTTCCAGTTCCTTCGGTGTGAACAGTTCTCGCGCCAGCGTCTTACCGCGCCCGCTGATCATTTCCGATATGCGCGAGGAAATGGCTTGCGGTCCCGGTTGCGCCTTGCCCTCTACCGCCGTTGTGATCTGATCCCATGCAGCGCGACGAACCGCGCCCCATTCCGGCGAGTCCTCGCCAAGAATGCCCTTGATGCGCGCTGCAACCAGCGGCGTCTGACCGCCGCCGACATGCTGCGAACCGCCGAAAAGCCAGCCCGCAACTTGATCAGGTGACAGATCGTCCTGCACAATCTTGCGCACGAAGTTGTCCGCGCCGTCACGGCTCAGGAACGTATTGCGATACTTGGCCCACAGTTCCCGCGCGCCCTTGGCCTGGTCGATCACGGTTTCATCGCCGGAAATCAGCGCGCCGGTAATGGTGTCATCAACCCATGCGTCAAACTCGTCCAGAACCTTGCCCATGGATACCTGATCCGCACCATTGGACCCGCTTGCCGAGGCGCGGCGCAAAGTGTTGAGCCGCTGCCTTGTGCGCTCGATCGTGTTGAATGGCACCGCGCCGCCGTTTTCGGTCTTGAATGCGCCATCAAGCATATTCATGGCGGCTTGTGCGTTAGGCGTTCCTGCGTCGATCGCAAAGCCCTCGTTTTGAACCGCAAGTTCGATCTGCCGGCGAAGCGGGCCAATGGCCGAACCGTCAACCGCAGCACCAGATTGCTCTAGCGCCTCATAGGCCGCACGCCCCGCTTGCCGTGCCGCCTCGCCCTCCCTGCGCACGCCAGACATGACGGCCTCGGCGGCATCAATCCGCCCGCCGCTATTGCCCAGAGTGTCGGCCACGTCAGTCATGGCGTTGCGAACCGCGCCGCTCTGAGCGTTGTCAAAAGAGCCGATGATTTGCGAAGCAGGAGCGCCGCGAACACCTGCCCGCATACTTTCCTCGGTCGCCGTCTGGGCCACGTCGCCCATCGCCTGCCCGCGCGTCAGTGGTACGCCAAAGCGATCCGCCGTTGCCATCCTTGTGAGTGTGGCCGGCGTTGCATTGTCGCCGCTTGCCTCAAGTGCGTCGGCTGAACGCGCGAATGCCGCTTGCATCTTTTCGGACAGTTCCCGCGCGCTGATGCCCATTTCCTCCAGCTTGGCGACGCCGCGCGGCGTGAGCGTTCCTGTTTTCTGGTCATAGAAGCCGCGACTACTGAACACCTTCCGCAATGCCCTGCCGCCGAGGCGTTCGACCGTTGCCAGCGTCTTGGACATGCCGAGGCCAATCAGAGGCGCGAACACAAGCCCAACACCCGCACCCAGAGCGGCAGACTTGGCGCGATTGATAATCCCGCCCTCGCCGCTGTTGAAGCCCTCGACAGCGCCACCAGCGGCCCCGCCTGCTGCGATCTGGGCAACCTTGCCCGCAGTGGTCGTGGCCGCTTTGGGCAGCAGCGCGGCGGGTGCGGCCTTCGCAACGGTCGCAGCGCCAGCAATGCCGCCGACTACGTTAGCCGCCAAAGCCTTTCCGGGGTTGTCCTCGCGGTATTGGCCCATCTCAGATCGGATCGCCTCAAGTGCAGTCCCGTAACGCTCCCTTAGCGGCTTGTCGTACTGGAACCAATCGGCGCTGCCGTTGCCATCCGGTTGCAGGCCGAGGATGGCAGACAGGCCCGCCATGTATTCATCCCCAGCGCCCGCAAGAAAGCCTTGCGTGGCATTCGCAGCCAACCCGCCCACGTTGCCGATTTCCTCGCGCGGGGCAGGCATTTGGGTGTGTTCCGGGGCATCGCGCCACGTTGGAACGTAATCGGGAGCATCGCGCCAGTTACCCATTTACGGCTTCCTTTTGGTCTTGCCGGTTTCTGCGTCAATGAACACAGTCCCGGGCGGCAGTGCGTCGTATTCTTCCTGAGAGGTGATTTTTGCATACCCGCCGATACTGGTGGCACCGGGCTTGCGGAATACCTCGAGCGGGTTTTCCACTGCCGCAGCCCGTTCCCTGCCCTCGGCTAGAGTGATTTCACGATTGGCAACGGCTCTTGCAATTTCAGCCTGCTTCAAGTTGTAAACCTGAATGCCGCGAAGCGCGTCTATAATCATCTTGTTGCCTTCGCGCGTGTTGATCAGGCGCGGCAGGGATTGCTGGAAACCCAGCATGTCCTTATCTGAAAGCGACCCGGAACCCTGCTCCCTTTGCGCCGGTACTAGCTTGCTGATTACCGCTCGCGCGGCCTGCAAATTAGACAGACCCTCGGTCGGCAGGCCGTAATCACCAAGCCACGCCTTGATTCCGGCTTCCATGCCTTCCGGTGTCGTTTGGTCCATCAACAATTCTTCAAGCCGATCAATCTGCGCCATCGTGGCAGGAACCTCCCTGCCGCTTTGCAGTATCGCCGCCCAAGCCTTGCCATCTTCCCTGTCAAGTGACTTGAGCGCTTCGGAATCATCAACTGGCGCGTTGTTGTTCACTTCGACCTTTGCGCCGGGCGATCTTAGCGGCGTGCCCGGTGGAAGGTTGCCGCGATCAATATCAGCTTGAACCATACCCGGTTGGGAGAGTGGCGCGCGCATTTTCGCCTCAGCCTCAATCATATCCCTTGCGTCCTTACTGCGGATCACAACAGCGCGCGCTTCATCAAGGTTTTTGACCGGGCCAAGACCTGCCTCCGAAAAGACCTGATTGACGCCCTCAAGGTTGTTTTGCATCATGAAAGACGCCGCGTTTTTCAGGAAGGCGTCCATCTGGGCCTGTTCGGATTTCAGCGTTGCCTCATCCCATTCGCGGATGCTCTTGGCGATTTCGGTCTTGTACTTGGATGCATCCCGTTCATTCGCCTGCGCTTGCATCGTCATGTCCTGCCGCTTGGCCAGCATGTTCGTCGCATTCACAGGATCGAACCGCGCGAAGCCAGAAAGTGCCTGCGGATCGCCAGCCATCAGCGCGGCGCCGTTCTGGCCAAGAAATGCGTTCTTTTTAGCCTCCTGCTGCACCTGTTGCGCCATGCCCGCCGCCTGCGTCGATCGGGCCAGCGCGTTGACAATATCGGGCTGCTGACCCGCCAGGATGATATTCGGGTTCAAAGCCATATTGTGTCCTCAGCTAAAAGCGAGTTTTTGCCGCGCCGGTGCGGCTGTCATGTATGCAGCGGGGTCAAGATGGTTGACCGTGTGACGCGGCCCCATGCGTGCCAGTGCGTTCAGAGCGGCCTGACGGTCTTGCGCGCTACCCTGACCGCCCAAAGCGTTAGAGCCGCTGTAGCCCGCCCCTGAGCCGCCCAGAAGGGCAATTGCCTTTGCGCGATGGCCATCCATCTGCGTCTCGACCTTGTTGCGCACGTCGCCCGGTGCGCCGCCATTGTTCGCGTCGGATGCGCCGTAACGCCCCGGCCCGCCCGCGTTGACAATGCTGTACGCATCAAGCATCCCCATACCGGGTTGCCAGCCATTTGAGCGGTAGTAATTGGCAATCGCGCCATTCGCGCCAAGCTGCGATCCAAGCGGATCGTTCCAGTCCACACCGTATTGACTGGCCTGCGGTTCGCCAAACTGGATCAGGCCCTTATGCTGGCCCCATTGCGTTGTCGGCCCCGCCTTGGTCGGATCAAACGTCCCGCCGGTCTCGTAGGAAATGATCGTTGCAAGGTCCACCGGGTCCATGCCCAACGCCGCAGCCGTTTCTATGATGCCTTGTCTCAGGTCCATCAAAGCCCCTCCAGGTACGCGCGCACATCGTCCTCGGTCGGCTCATAGCTGCCGATCATCGCGCCGCCGCCAATGGCCGCAGACAGGTTGCGAAGGTGCGCAAGGCGCGGGTCGAAGCGGGCGAAACGGGAGCGGATGTTAGCGGGGTCGAAGGTGACGCGCTCGCCCGGTTGGCTTTTAACCCCCGAAAAACCTTGATCCGACAGCCGCCCCGCAACGCGGCGCATCCCTGCGATGTTTTCTTCCATCGTTGCGTTATATGGCCAGTCCGGGTCGGCATCGGCTGCGCGCGAATACGCTAAATTAGGTGCATAGGTGTCATATCCGGGCGCGCGAGTCGGAATCACGTTCAAGCCGGTTCTGTCCGTGCCTTCCATTCTTGCCGTTGCGTAAACGCCAACATCCTCCGGGAAATCACCAGTATAAACGCCGCGCCCCGCAAGCCCGGTTTCGCTCGGCCTAAATGCAGGAAAGTCTGCTGTCGTTGCGTGGAATTGGTCGTCAACCAACCCCATTTCCCCCGCCCGCTGCATCCGGGATGCCTCGTCCATCGGCATGTCGTAGTTGTTGAAAAGGTACTCATTCAGCCGCGCATTGGCCGCACCGTCGCCAAGATCAAGCATCTCGTCGGTGACTTCGGACGCGCGGCCCGATGTGAGCATGTCTAGAACGGATTGCGCGCGGGCGGTGGCGGGGTCGGTCGGTGCAAGCCCTTCAATCTGAATGCGGCTTGGATCCAGCATCATGCGGACTGTTGACCTTGGAGCCGACGCTGTAGCGTTGTAAGTGTCTCGCACATTCTTAACGTCCACAGCTTCAAACCCGAAGCGATTAGCAAGGAACGTCAGATCATCCGTCGATATTTTCCCGTCCGAACGCCCCAGCCGCAAGCGAGATAGCGCATCATCTATGTCTCCTGCGGGAACACCCGCGCCAGTGAGGCCACGCCGAACCGCATCAAGACTAATCCCACGAAAATCTGCCCCGCCTGCGTCCACGTCAAAGGCGCGCTGCGGGTTTGTTTTCGCGCTGAACACTTCCGGCACCGCTGATTGGTAGTCAAACGCTCTAGCATCATCAGCATAAGTGCTCGCTACACGTTGCGCGTCAGACAGGAAGACGGGCTTTGGTATGCTTTCATAAGCTGACAGCCGCGCAGCCTCGTCAAGAAGCGCAAAATATTCGGCACTACCATTTTCTGCCGACTGCATTGCCTCTTGCACCCGCTGGTATGCCTGCGGATCGCTTATGGTGCTGACGCTTTGGGTGCGCGGCTGAAATCCGCCGGATGCCCTGACTTCTCGACCATCCGGCGTTCCATGAAAGAACGTCAGAGGGTTTAAATCAACACCACCGCTTTCATCCGCCACAAACCGCCGCGCCGCGTCGTCCACACCCTGCCGCGTCGGCGCACCGATGCCGGTCAGGCTTTCCGTCAGCGCGTTCACAGCCGAACCGCCCGCAATGCGCGCAGCCGCTGCCGGTGCCAGAACCGTGGCCATGTCCGTCAGCATCGGCACGATTGCGCTGTTGTCGCCCTGATAAACCCGTTCCGCGTTCTGGCCCGCCTGCTCCATGTCATTGACAGGGTTCAGCATCCCCAGAGCGTTCAGCCGATCGGGCAGACCAGTAGGCCCAAGGTAGTATTGCAGACCGGACGCAAGCGCGTTGTTCAGTGCCGCGCTTCTAGCCTGTCCAGCTTCACGGCTGAAAAAGTTGCCCATGTTACAGGACCGCCCGAACCTGTGCCATCTGTTGCGGCGTCCAAGTCGGCTGTTGCGGCTTCATCATGTTTTGATAATTCATCACCCCGATAGCATTGCCGATCCCGGTGTTCAGCGCATTACCCATGCCGATGTATCCGGCAGCTTGCGCATTGCCCGATGCCGCAAGCGCATTGCCGGCGCCGGTCGCGTAGTTCGCCCCGGCTGTGGCCAGGTTGCCCGCCGCGCTTTGCCCGCTCTGCGCCATGCCCTGCAAGCGGTTCAGGTAGTTGCCATAGTCCTGCTGCGCCAACCCCTGCCCGTAGGTCTGCGCGGCCTTCATGGTCGATCCGCTGAACAGGTTGCCACGGCTTGCGGCGCTGCTGTCGATCGCGCCGATGCCCTGCTGCAACTGGAAGTTGTAACCCGGTGTCGCTTGGTAGCCCTGATATTCCTGCCCGCCGGTCGCGTTGGCAGCGGCGTACTCATCGGCAGCCGCGCGGTCGTAAAACACCTGATCGCCCACGCGGTAGCCGGTGCGTTGGGTGTCCTGCGAACCCGGCATAATCCACCGATCGGGATTGCTCGGGTCGCGGATCATGCCGCCTTGATTGCCGTAGTAAGTGCCGCCCTGTCCGGTGCCGGGAATGGTTTCGCTGAACTGCGAAACCTGCAAGGGAGCGCCGCCGAATGTCGGACGCGGCCCCAGACCGTTCTCGAAATTGTATGCCGCAAGCGCGTTGTTGCCCGCCTGCATATAGGGGTCAAAGCGCGCCGTTGTCTCGTCGTAAACCCGCGTTTCAAGCCCGAGTTGCGCCGCCGCTGCCGCCTGTTGTGCCTTCGCCGCCTTATTGGCCGAAAACGCACCAATGATGCCGCTCGCAAGAGCGCCTGCCAATTCCAAACCCATGTTGTAATCCTTTACGGTTCCAGCGCCGTGATGCGCGCCTCGTGGTCGGCTATCGTGACAGCCTGCGCCGCGATGGTGTCCTGCGCCTCGATCAGCGCGTCGGCCAGCTTTTGCAGCAGGATCACGCCGTAATCCGTCAACTGGCCGTTATTGGTGAACATCAGCCCGATCTGGGCGCGTTCGACGTTCTTCATGCGACCACCACATCAGCGGTGGACACAATGGCCGTGTCGCTTGGCTCCGAGATGGTCATGCGGATATTTGCGTTGCGGTGCTGACCCAAGGCGCGAAGGTTCACCACCTTGTCATACTCGCCGCGCAGACCCAGCCCGCGCCACATCTCACGGCGCCACGTCTGGCCCCTGTCGCTGCTGATTTCGAACAGCGCCCTTGCCTCAATTGCGTCGGGGTCCGTGATGTACATGGCGAGAACGCCGCCATCAACGTCGAGAGCCTCGCCGCCGCCCGCATCCAATATTTCAGACGCTTCCATGATGCGCGATTGCCCCACTGTCGGCGCAAAGGTGATGTTGCTGATCACACGGCCTTTGCCTTCGAACTCCAGCGTCCGAGACACAGCAGACCGGATCAGCGGCCCCGACACGTCAGTATTGACGCGCGCCAGCCGGTTGATCAGCCCGGTGTCAGTGCCAACGTAGTGATCACCCCAGGCCTTCACCGAGGCGATTGCAGACCAAGGCCGATCGAATGCCTCGGCGCGCTCATGCCATTCGCCCGTGGTCAGGTCGTACACCCAAGCCGGGCGATTGCCGAACCGGATCACGCAAAACTCTTGCCCCTCGTCCTGATAGTACAGGCAGTGGGTCGGATCGTCGGTCTTGATGCTGGTCTCTACGCCGCGCGTGGATACCGGCTGCATCCCCTCGCCAACGATATAAGCCTTGCCATCAGAACCAACGAAGAACGCCCCATTCGGCAGCGTGGTCAGCAGGTTGAACGATTTCAGGCCGCGACCAAGGGATGCGCCTGCGATCGGGGCAAGGAACTGTGTCGCATCGCCCGATCCGGTCAGATACCACCGTTCGATGCTTTCCTTCTTGAATACCCAATACTGCGAGCCGATCACGACGCCGCGCACAATGTCGTCATAACTGCTTTCAGCCGTGGCGAAGTTGAAGCCGTCGAAGGTTGCCGGGTCAGTCACGTCAGACCAGCTAATGCGCCGCCCGTTCAGTTCCGTGATGATCGTGCGCTGGCCGAGGAAGGCAACCGAACCAACCGAACTGAACGCACCGGTCGCTGGCGTTGTCTTGGCGCCTGCAACCGTGAAATTGGCATAGTCGCCACCAGCCGCAATCGTGATGATCCCGTTATTCACTGATATGCTGGTTTGCGCGCTGTCTGTGATCGAATCCATCAGGACCGACACGCCGGACTTGCGAACCTTGTACAGATTGCCGCCAAGCGCCGCGAAAACCTTGCCATCGTATTCATGCAGCGCGCGGAGAAAAACCGCGTCAATCTCCGCAAAAGCCTCGGTGCCCAAGACGCTGCGCAGAACCGGAGTGCCGCCCAGGTTGTAGCGGTAGAAGTTCACCAGCCGCGACGGGTCGGATTGCGCGTTGTCGCCATCCCTGACGGATTGGCCGACAAACTCGACTTTCATCAGAGCAGCCCGGCGGTGCGGTCGCGCTCATGACGCGACGGTAGCCAGATCATCGCAGGCGGCATGGCCGCGGCTTCGATGGTCAGGTATGCGGCCCTGATCGCGTCGAAAAACTCGCGCGTGCTGAATGCCTGCGGGATGGAATAGTCGGGTGCCAGCTTTTCGGCCAGCAGATAAACCGTGCCCATTTCGAACTCCGGGCCTAGCGGGAAGGTGTCTGCCGCGTCAAGGGTGGTATGCTCAATATCGACGCCGTGCAGCTTCCACTCGTGCAGCATCATGTTCAGGGTATCGACGCCCTCGGCCACATATTCGGCCTCGATGGCCTCGCCAGTGCCGCCAACCGCGATCTTGCGATAGGCGCGGCCCACAATGTCAACCATTCGCGTCATGCTGTCACCCCATGCAGAGAATGGGCGCGGCCATTACAGCCGCGCCCCTGTCGCTTAGTTCGTCAGGCGCAGGCCCAAACGCGGGTCGATACACTTGACGCCATACAGCATGTCGAAGCGCATGGTGTGCGCCAGAGTGTTGCCATCGACGAACTCGGTGCAGGAGATAGTCACCCGGTTGCCCGACTTCGTGCTGGTCTTGACGCCAGCCGCGTTGCTGATCTTGAGCGGACGCGAAACGAGCGCGAAAGCCTTCGGGTTCAACAGGAGCGATTGACGGTAGCCGGTGCCGCCGGTGCCAGTCTTGACGGTGACAGCCGCGTTGTCAGCCGGAGCCGCCGACACGGTCTGGTATGCGCCAGACGTGATGATCGGCGGGCTGATGGTCAGCGCAGCCGGGCCAGTCGAAGCACCAGAGTTGGCATCTGCCAACACGGTGAACGTCTGGAGGCGCCCGGTCGAAGCCTTGGAGACGGGGTTGACCGCATACACGCCTGCAAGCGTGATGATGTCGCCAGCCTTGAGAATGCCGGTGATGGAGTTGGTCCAACCATCGGTGTTCAGGGTTTGCGACCACGAGTCCTTAGCAAGCGCATAGGTCGTGTTCTGCGAGCCGCCGTTGACCAGCGGGGTTCCGGTCGCAGTTCCAACGGTGTGGACCGGGATGTGAACCGATTCGTAGTTTTCGAAACCGGCGTACTTGCCGATATTCGCCATTTCCAGCGCTGTCTTGGCCTTGTCGGTCACGTTGAGGCCCTTGAGGCCATCGGCCAGTTCGATGATGGCGTCGGTCGAGTGGAAGGCTGCGCGCCCGTCCATCGGAATCCCCGCATCCGTCATGATCGCGCGGGCAGAACCCAGCGATTTGAAGGTGCCGGGAACGGTGCCGGGAGTGCCGCTGAACCAGTACAGCGAAGAATAGAGCGAGGCAATGTCAGACTCGATCTTATCCTTCATGCGGACGATCACCGGCTTGATCACGTCCTCCACGACGCGATCAAACGACAGCGTTGCATCAAGCACGCCAATATCCACCGGGATGGAAAGCGTCTTGTTCATGCTGATCGTGGTTTTGCCCTGGGTAATGTCCTCACGATAGGACGTGATATCCAGGTTGTCCGCCTGACCCAGGTACGAGGTGGGGCGGCGGATGTTGATGGTATCGCCAACCATGGCGAATTCCTTGGAAAGATCCGTGTGGATCTTGTTGCCCATCACCATTTCGTTCTCGAGGAGCATCAGCGCCTCGGAAGCGAAAACGGATGGCGTCAGAAACGTATTAGCCATTTCGTTCAGTCCTTATTGACCGGGAACGCCGCCCGAATTTCGCCAAGCTGTCCATTCCTTATGGCTCATCTTGTCGGGGTCCACTGTGCCCGCAGCGCTCGGCTTGACAGGACGAATGGGTTCGGGTGCGCGTGATTGCGTTCTAGGCGTTGCACTGGAAACGGCTGCTGACAGCTTTCCCAGTTCGATCGCCTGATAAAGTGGATCCATGCGAGCGATGCGCTCGGCCAGACCCGGATTCATCCCCAATTGGTAGGCAACATCCGCCGATGCATCTGTGGCCTTGATAATCATGGCCATGTGATCCGTGATCGTCAGATTCGGATTCGTAACGACGCGGTCAAAATCCGCATACCGCTTGCGCGCCTCCGCAGTCTGGTCTTGCCAGTTGGCATCCAGTTCATGCAGCTGCTGCGCCTCCAGGGCTTGCAGTTTCGTTTTCGCCTCGGTCGCCTGTTCGTCAATCTGCCGAACCGCACGGCGATCCTGTTCCCGGCCTGCGATAAACGCACCTTTGGCCAGCAGGAATTCGTCGTAGTTGGCAAACTCACTTTCAGTCGGGGGTCGTGTGGATTCTGCGAAGGACAGCGCGCGCTTGCGTGCCTTTTCGACCTCGGCAAGCTGGCCTTGAAGCCGTTCGCGTTCCTCGCGTATTTTAGCAAGTTCAGCGCGCCGGCGCTGGTGCCTGCTGGTCTTCTCCTTGGTGTCGTCTTCTGACTCCACCTCGGCGGGCGCCTGTTCGGTCTGCCCTTCTGTGCTTTCCGTCGCTTCCGACGCCTCGGCCTGCTCGGCCTCAGATTGCACGACTTCCATATCGGGTGCCTCAGAGGCGCCCAGATCATCGTCGGTCATTGTAAGTAGGTCCATCTATGGGAAAAGCCGTCGCTTCACAGCGGGGCAGTTCGGTTACATTCGGGGCTGTTGCCCCATCACGCTTTGCAGCGCACGAGCGACTTCCTGCTGGATCAGCAGGGCAACCGCGTCGTTGAGTTGGCCGCTCTTGGCGGCAAGTTCTAGCTGTGTGTCCATGACCTCAAGGCCCGCCTTGGTGGCGTCTGCCTCGGCCTCTGTGGCCTCTGCCGTGGCCTTGCGCATCTCGATCTGAAACGCCGCCTGTTGAGCCGCCTGCGCCTCTTGTTGCGCTTGCATCTGGGCTTGCTGGGCTTGCATCTGCTGCTGTTGAGCCTGCATCTGCGCCTGCTGTTCCTCTGGCGACAGGTCGCCTTGGTCGATCATTCCCGGCGGCAGGGTTTTCTTGAGCCGTTCAGCAAATTGGTCAGCGTCGGGCCAGTCCATCGCCTTCGCCACCAGATCGCCAACGACAGGCGCCGCCATCGGGAACGCCTGAATAAAGCCAAGCATCCCCTCCTGCGTTTCCTGACGCCGCGTCGAGTAGTTCGGCCCCACCGAAACCCGCAGATCGTACTTGCCGACAGTCAGATCGTTGACAGGAACTTGCATCAGGCCCTGTTCGCCCACCGCAAGTTGCATGTCATTGACCGGAACCATCTTCTGCGCGTCGTCCTTGCCAAGAATGCGAATGACCCGCTTCGTGTCGTAAATCGACGGGATCATTTCGATGATGATGCGGCCCGTGTGGGCGATCGCCTTAGCCATGTTGTCGGAATAGATCGACGTGGACACGTCGCTTTCCATCTGGCGTTGACGAATGGCCACGCCGGATTGCTCGTTTGACCGCTGACCGAGGCCGGCATCGTAAATGCCAGTCGTCGCCTTCATGTCCTCGGCTGCGCTGGCAATCTCCTGCAACATGCCTTGCGAACTGACCGGCGGCAAGGCGCGCTGTGGAGCCGGTGCAGCGGGGTCTGCGTTGTAGGGCAGATATGGGCGGTTGGACGAATTGGCTTCGTTCCAGAACCGTTCCAGGCCCGCCACTTGCTTTGCCGTGACAACGAAAGGCGCCTTGGGTTGCAGCGCTACAAGTTCGGTCGAAGCACTGCGCCAATAGTTGTACATCTGCTGCGCGTCTTTGGCGTACCGGATCACGCTGGATCGGTGGACGCGATCACCGATGTGCCATTCCTCGCCGGTGACAGCGATGACCGGGATCGACTTGCTGGCCTGTTCGGTCGGACCTTCGAGCACGTCAGTGCCGCTCACCTTGGCCCACATGACCCGGTGCGTGTCCACCTTACGCTTGCGCACGGCATTCATCGGCGCAACGAACTCATCCTCGCCAATCACGCTGCCGTCTGCCATCTGATAGATGGTCTTGGTTACAGGCTCTTGCCAGTAGTATTCGGCAACAACAACGGTGCCGGAATTGCGCCAGTTCTCCAGCCCGTCAGTCGTGCCGTCATATTCAGCGCTGACCGCCGATTTGCCGGGATAGGCCTCCTTGAACTCGTCTTCGCTCATCTGCTCAGTGATGAACAGCCAAGTCGCATCTTCGCGCGTCGGCATCTGCGCGTCCGGGTCGCAATAGACCGAGAACGGATTGCGGATTGCCTTGATCAGGATTTCCTGATCGAAACTATCATCATCTTCCCAATCGTGCGTGACGCGCCACCAGCCGATTGACGCGGCAGCGGCGCATTCCGTCGCACCCTCGTAGACGCTTGAAGCATCGGAGCGGTATTCGATCTGACGAATAAGCCCCTCGATAATCTCAGCCGTGTCCTCGTCGCTGTTGCTGTCTGCCGGCGTGACATTGATGGCCGGGTTCAGCCTGCGAATATCGCCCGTCACCTGGCGCACGAACTGCGGCAAGCGATTGATGGTCAAGCACGGCTTGCCCTCGGACTCGCGCGCTGACCGAATGTCATCGGGCCACTGATCGCCGGTCAGCTTGGCCAGATCGTCCATCCCGTTTTCACGGTTTTCACGATCCGCAGACACCGCATCCGCCATGCGTTTGCGTGCGAGTTCAAGGAGCGCTTTCTTATCCATTCAGCCACCCCTTAGCCGCAGGCATTTCAAACCGCGACACGTCTGGAACGCTATCAACCATGTCAGGGAACAGATGCGAGAATGCCCAAACCAGCGCGTCAACGCGGTCTGGACTTCCTTCGCCCTGATAGCCCTCATTCGTAAATTGCGTCATTTGATTTTCCAGTTCCGCAAACTGCCCGACATGGCGGATGCGGCCTTGCTCGTAGAGTGCGGCAACAGGCTCGGCCCTGACGTGTTTGCCACGGCTCGCCCGCACTTCGATGATGTTGAGGTTAGGCGACACCGTGCGCAGCGTATGCGCCACCATGTCGCCGCCTTGATTGACCTCGACGACAACGCCATCCGCGCCATGCTTGTGAACCATCTGCGAAACCTTGCGCGCCCAGTCGATCGGGGCGCCGCTCATGCTGGCGTCCTCGATCAGGTAGCCGGTTTGGTCGGCGCCGATGCCCGCAACGATTATCCCATGCTCGTCGCTGTTTTCTGTGTTCGTAACCGCCGGATCGACAGCCACCACGACGCGACCGAGGCCAACGGGTTCGGACACGCGGTAAATATCAATCGCTGTCTGCGTCCAGATCGCGCCGGGAAGGTCGCTCAGGATTTCCGCGTTCAGTTCCTGCCGACCAAGCCGAGTGCCCGCATAGCGCGCCTGTATGCGCTCCATGAAGTTTGCTGCGAGGTTTGCCCGGTTGTCCATCGTTGAACCGCGCGTGATTTCCACCTTGCCCTCGGTGCCGGCAACGATCGCCTTTAGCAGTTCGATCGGGCGCGGCGTTGTCGTGATGATCTGGCGCGGGTGACGGCCAAGACGCAAGCCGAACTGCGCTTGGTCCCAGGTTTCCCTTGCATAGCGCCACTTGGCTAACTCATCGTGCCAGATGAAGTCGTGTTGCGGGCCACGAAGCTGGTCAGGTTCAACCGCGTTGTATGTGAATGCCTTCGCGCCGTTGGCGAACTCAACGCACCGATTGCTTTTGGTGTAGATCGGTCGCTCATTCGGCGGATAGATGCGCAACAACTCCGCAACCATCACGTCGCGCGCGTCTGCCGCCGTTTCAGCGATCAGCGCTATTCGTCCAGCGCGTCCGGCTGCAACCTCTTCCCTGACCGCCTCGGCGCCGGTTCGGGTCTTACCGAAGCCGCGCCCTGCCAGGACCAGCCAAATATCCCAATCGCCGCTTGGCATAAGCTGCGCGGGTCGCGCAAGAAAGCCGCGCCAGTCGAATAGAAGGGCTTCTGCCTCAGCATCGGATAGGACCGCGAGAGCCTCGGCCCTCGCATCAGGCCCCAGAGCCGCCAGACGTTCCGCTACGCTCTGCAATCGAATCCAGCACAGCGGCAAGCCTTGCGGCGCCGGTGCCCTGTTCCTCGGTCTTGATCGGGCCACCATCGGCGCCGGTCATTTCGGTTATCACGCGGTCGCGCCATTCTTCGGGCGCCGAGTTTTTCAGCGCGAAAATACGGCTTGTGACGGTGTGCCCATTCTCTGCGGAAAGCAGATCGCCCTCCAGCTTGAACGTCCTCGCGGCCTGTCCGATCCGTATAGTGTCCGCAAGTTCGGGATCGTTTTCGGCCCATTCGTAAATCCGTTGGCGCCAGACGCCCAGAGCGCCAGCAGCAGCGGAAAGCGAATAGCCCGCGCGCATCAGTTCCAGCACCTGAGCCGCTACATCGTGGTCAGGTTTGGAT